>Ga0222644_1000286_pt1 | contig 19408 bp, 31 predicted proteins | sample AntAcemetagen291_FD_179800 | JGI IMG/M metagenome (GOLD analysis project Ga0222644, IMG submission 179800) | Saline water microbial communities from Ace Lake, Antarctica - #291 | ecosystem: Environmental > Aquatic > Non-marine Saline and Alkaline > Saline | place: Antarctica: Ace Lake...
TACAATGGTCTAAACTCTATAGAAGTATTGATATGGAACTCTCTCTCGATGTCAAGCATCGGGGTGGTGTGGTTGAGTTTATTATGAAATGTAGGGAAGATTACGATAAACTTCTCGACGATTCACCAGATATACCAGCTATTACTATCCAAGCTTTCTTAGTACAGTTTCCCGATAAAGAGAATAAACCCGATGTATGCAACGGTCTAAGTATTATTGTAAATGACGATGCTGCATCACTCACTGGTTCTCGACGCGCCGTTTCAAGGTGGTTGGGGGCTTTTAGTAACGTGGCAGTACACAGAAGAAAGAGTAGTGACATAGAGCGAATGGATTCAATAGAAAAAATATCAGTGTAATATAAATGTTATTGATAAAACTTTTACCAATTCTTATGATTACCCTCGTGTACGGTCTCATCTATTCGTCTATTCACAGAGCTGACCCGGGAGCGTTTGGATTTGAGGATGGTGTCATCGACCCTTTCTATTTCTCGTTCACCACCATGAGTAGCGTTGGTTATGGTGATTACAGTCCCAAGACCAGGATCGCTAAGGCTCTTGTCATGTCCCAACAATTCCTCCTTATTGGTGAAGTTGTCAGCCTTCTCGGTCTCGACAACATCAATAAATTAGCTTAAAGTTGAAGTTCCTATTTAGTATGTGGGTAGTCCCACCGTTATACAAGTTGGTTAGTAATATAATCAAGTTGCACCGTTCTTATAGCTCAGTTGGTTAGAGCGTAGTGCTTATAACGCTAAGGTCATGGGTTCGAGCCCCGTTTGGAACATCTTTTAGAGTGGGTTATCCTCACTGTAAAAGATATATGACTCACCAGGTTGCTATTAAATTGGATGGGATGATATTACTTAAACGTTTCCATCGAATTGTACCTAGGAATATGTTCACTAAACTTACGGACAGTAATGGGGTGGTTTCTATTAGATTGAATCATGTGCAGCGACCTGAACGTGTAATTCCTGGTATAGAAATAACGAAACATAAGCGTCTGGAAATACTAGGGGTTAAAACCGTTTCGAAGAAGGACTCTATGAAAGCTGAAAATTATCAAAGGAAGGCTATTGAGGATGGCACAGGTTTTGAATGTCCGAAGAGTGGTCATATGAGAATTAACACTGAGACTTATGAAATTGCTAAAAATGTTCGACCGTATTCGGGTCCCAATGCAAATTATGACTGGACCGAAGATTTCGACGGACTCCAAACATTTGGGGATAAGTGTCGTATTTTCTACAATTTTAAGTCGATTGTCGAAGATGGTGGTGCCCAAACGAGATCTTTGAGATGCGTTTATGATTTTGTCAAGGCACAACAGAATGTTAGGAACGTTGACAAAAACACATTTTTTGTGAATATATTGGATGGTGAAGTTTGTTCTAAAAAACTACACATGTTCAAACGCTTCGAAAATGAAGATCATATTTATGTTGGCGACTTGCACGATTATTTCGAATGGCTCAACAATAAATTAGAAACAATTCTGTAAGCGAGGTCAAATGGAATTCTTTTACGTGCATACTCCTTACTTTCCCTGTATTGTGGCAAAAACAAACTCCAGTCCCTTTTTCGTCTCGACTCTAGAAACCTATTAAATTTTTTTGTAATCTCAATTTGGTCATCTTCCGATAATTTCACACCCTTAATACATAATGTTGCAAAAGTTCTACTTGTATCAATACCTTGATAGACGTAATCCTTCTCATATTTCAGGTGTATTCTACCACTCGCGGTTCCACTGTCTAATGCAGATAATGTGAGATTTGTTATATTCTCATGTCCTCTATCTTTTACAAAACGAGAAATTTTAATATCTGATTTTGTTTTGAGATTGTAAATATCTCCACCTATGATCCATTTATTCTCTTTTTTCATCTCAAAAGTTTTACATGTCCCGGAAGGTCTTTGTTCCCAAACAACTTGTTGAGAAGTTAGTGGTATATCGGATTTTACAAATGAAAATGCTACAACTGTTGTGGGTGTATCAGGAAATACAGTTTCTTCAAAGTATTTAACTTTAGTTATTTTATACTTACTCATGAATGCATCTCTACAATCTGTATCGACGTCCCTAGGGGATAGGAAAAAACCAGCTGGAATGATGAATATACCACCCAAACACCCATGTTCTTGTTGAACCAATGAGGTTATAAAACATTTGTAAAGGTCATTTGTCTTGTATTTGTCGAAAATATCCTTTGAACTGCATTTGTTTCTAGCTAGATATGGTGGATTTGTGATTATAAAAGAATCCTTATAACAAGGTGGGTCTGTGAGTGTATCTCTATGTAAAATATCGCCACGTTTTGGTTCAATGTCATACGCTTCCCATTTATCATGACCCAACCAATCTAAAAGATCACCCTTACCTGCAAATGGTTCTATGACTTTTGTTTTTGGCTTATCTAAACCTTCCATGATGTACGAGTGATTTACCGTGTAGAACTGACCACGTTCTTTTTTACTCATTATTTAATTATACTTGTAAACTTTTAACTTCAAAAAATGTTTCTAATATACCAGTATGACTCACCAGGTTGCTATTAAATTGGATGACACGACATCTGCGAGTGATTTAGACTCGTTCTTCACACAAATATGGTCACAAGATAAACGTGTTCGAGTTGTTTTAGATGCTACGGAATGTAAAAAAATTTCATTGGGGCGTATTCTTTCTATGAAAGGTGTGTTAGATGAACACAGATACAGTTCTAGAAAGTACATAGACCATACGGTTGTCGTAGTCAGTTCAGGATTTGCACGATTTATATTACGCGCAGGTTTGGCGATCATTAGGACCGAAAGACCTGTGTACATAAAACGAGCTTAGTATACCTAAGTTGATCTAAATCATTGTAAAACATCAACTTCAACTACAACTACTTATTGTCAATTCGACAAACAAAAATGCTTGCACAAATCACTGCTACGACCGAGGATCTCCGATCCATTGATTACACTGATGCCAAGGTGACCAATCTGTATATGGTCAACATCGGCGACTGTGATGTGGCCATCAACGAACCTGTAACTTTTCAGGAATTACGAAAACACATTCTTCAGACTATCTACACCCCTGACCTTTTCGAGGGTAAGTTTGAAATCTCCGATTCACCCAAAGGTGAACACTGGTACCCAATCGAGCTCGTCGGGGTTGTGGACGGGACCGAACCGGAAGAGGTCGAAAAGTACGACGGTCTGTGTATGAAACTGTTTACGTACAACAAGAATGCAAATGACGTTATGAATGACGTTTTCAAGGCGCTGCCCATGAACCATCTTTATTCGTGCAGCATTAATATCACGCTCAAAGATGGTCGAAAAGTGGTGATCAACCACAAGTTCCCTAATACTCAGAGAACGTGTGGTTGGAAACCCGAGTTTATTGATTTTGCGAGGAAGTTTGTCATGGCTTAGTACCCCCACTTCACATCGTCGGGGGTAGCTTGAGGGTGATGCCTCGAGAGGAAGTTTTTCTCACCATGGTCGCTGTGTCCAATGAGACTACCTTGAGACCGGTCAATGAGCATGTGTTTACGCAAATCCTTATAGTACACCCTAGCCCCCTTTTCAATAATATCTTCATGTTTCATATCAACGTGATTGTCCATCGGGTAGAAATATTTGTTATATTTACGCATATTATCAACATTTATGAGATAACACTTCGTACTCGATATCCATTTAACCTTCTCTAGAGTTCCTTCAGTTTTATCTGGGAGTCTTGAGAGACAGTGGAAAAAACACATTTCAAAATTCTTCCCCTTTTCATCTATCACCTGCTGAATTTCGTTGAAAAGTTGGGGAGACTTGATAACCACGTTGTCTTCAAAAATGACTGCATATTTAAGACCTTGCTCGAAACACCTTTTATAAAAGTCCATATGCCCAACAAAACAACCAATCGCACCCAAATTAAAAAAGGTTATGTTTGGTCTCTTGACTGTGGGGTCGTAGTGCATCTCTAGGGCCTTTTCAAAATACTCTGGTTCCATGATGTGTTCAAACTCTCGTGCAATTTGAACTTTCGAAGTGTTAGGGCCATAGATGATTTCGAGGGGTGCAGCAGCATCAAAATGTTTCATGAACGTTTCTTGACGAGTTTTGGCGTCTTTGACTGTGAGCATAAAACATTTATACTCATAAGTCTCCTTTGTTTCAAGTCCTTGTTTACGAAAAGACTCCACAAGAATATAGATCACTAGTGAAAGTAGTACGACAAACAAGAACATACCTACTTAAACAATAGAGAATATTTTTAACAAATGGATGCTATCATAGATGGTATTGGACTGGTGAGTTCAATTCTCATTGCCGTCATGTTTGTGCCACAGGTTGTACATGTACATAAAACAAAAGATACAGATGCCATCAATTATACATTCTTACATATCAATATATTGGCGAGTACTTTAGGACTTGTGTATTCAATTCACTTTCATGTAGTACCAATGATTGTTGCCAATACATCCGCTGGTCTATTTTCCGTCTCACTCACAGGTATGAAGTTCGTGAATGGACTTAAAGAAGAGAACCGAGAGATAGATATAGTAGCTGAGGCTCCAGCTCTTATGGTGTAGTTGGTCAACACTGTGGACTTTGAATCCACCACCCCAAGTTCAAGTCTTGGTGGGAGCTTGTTGTTCCTCTCTTAGCTCAGTTGGTAGAGCAATGGACTGTAGTTCCATTTGTCACCTGTTCGATTCAGGTAGAGAGGACATTTTTTCTCCCATAGCTCAGTTGGTAGAGCGTGCGACTGTTAATCGCAAGGTCATCGGTTCGAACCCGGTTGGGAGAGTTAGTTGTTTTTAGATGGTGTTTTCAAATTAAAAGATCTTAAATATATATCGAAAGAACAACTTGAAGATACTGAAAAGAATCAAGAGTAAAAAATAACTTAAAAACACAATTCTTATCAATAGTAATGACAACTATTGCTAATTTATTGATTACACCAGTCGTGTCCCTAAAGAAGCGATTTGGGGGTCGTGTGGCGTCATCTGCTCTAGATACCCCACCGCCCCCAGTTGATACGACTAAACAATGGGATTTTGGTAGTTACTGTTGGAAAGTGACAGTTGAGTCCAAAGATAAGGAGAGTGGTAAACCTGACAAAACGTTTATTGGGTACAGTCAAAATATGAATATCGCAGGTAGGACTAAAGGTGCTTGTGATAGACATAAGAAATCAGGAACAGTTTGTGGAGAACCCCAACTGGCTATGAAAGGTGGTGAGTGTGATGAAGTCATTTTCATGAAGAAAACCCCTGATGGTCCACTCATCAGGATTAGTGCACCATTTTTTTAATCGTTGTTAGTTATAAGAATGAGTAATTTCATCAAGACAGGGAACCAGGTTGGTAAAGGGATTGCGACATTGAACCTGGCTGTGGCTGTATGTCTTGCGATGTCTCTATCGTCTTGTGGTTCTTTTTTACTCATAAGAAAACCAAAACATTCCGAAACTGTAGAAGGAACAGTTACAAAGTCCGAGTGTACCGCACTTCCACCTAAAGATGATAAGATTATATACGTGTGTGAAATTGAATATGAATACACTGTGGATGATAAAAAGTATACCAAAAAAACAACTATGGAAAAATATAAAAAATACCTGGATGGTGACAAGGTGAAAATATTCTACGACCCATCGAACCCTGATAGTACTGAAGTTGACGGACTAGACAAGAAAATGGCTGGATTCGGTCTCATTGGTGTGGGGTTCCTTGTTGTATTAATTGCCACTGTGTGGTATCTCATCGCAACAAAGATAAAGGGGGGTGGGACAGCCTTGACAGCAATGACTGCTTTATCGGCTTTTAGGAGGTGAATTAAAATTTACGACTTTCTTCATCGGCACCTATATATACCGGGGGTGCTTCAAGTATCTCAAGTTCAAGTGTACCCTGTTGAGTTTGAGATGGTTTTACATACGCTATACGACAATCATTTGCACGAAGGACGGGAGTTCCATTCTGGGTTGGTATGACGACTGGTTTACAGAGAAGTGCAAACATTTATATAGACAAAGAATTAAAGGTACCTCGTTTAACACGTACCCAACCCTGTATACTTATATCACTCTCTTCACACCACGGATAAATTTCATCGTCATCTCCTATGAAATTTAGAGCACGTACACCCGTTTCAATACACTTGTCACATATAGCCTTGTTATCATCAATAATGAGACCTATATCTAGGGCGTGGCATATTTCCGCTTTGTGGATTTCGTTGGATGTATAACTATTTGTAAGTATAACATCGTCGAACATATGTGGGAAATACATATCTATCCATTTTTCAGTTTCTTTTCGGGCCATATCTTGGCGTCCAGTTACGATATACATTTTGTCATATCGCTGTCTAAGGTTAAACATAGCTTTTTGTGCTCCAAAGATTGGTGTAAGTTCTGTGAATGCTTTAGATTGATAAAATTCATGGACCATTTTTTGTGAAGTTGATTCATCTATGTCAAATATTTCGCGATACACATAACTGTATTTGGGTTTGGTGATAGTTCGTTTATGAAATTTAGCCATTGGGATTAAGAATTTTACTAAGACTTCGTCGATATCGATTGCAACCCTGTTCATTTATTTATTACAAACATTATTCATACTCTATAATTACTACACCCACAGGGAAAAGGTGTTCCATTATTTTCTCAACTTTAATTAGATGTCTGGATTACCAGTTGTAAATTATGGCAGAATGGAACGACTTAGACCACCAGAAAGCACACCAGTGCCATTGACTTTAAACACATTTTGTATCGTATTAATAGTTATATTTCTATTGTACCTATACAAACGCTCAGTCGCAATTACTCAAGAGCGTCAACAATTTTATACTTGAGACACTTTTCTGGGGAAAGATAGATATCCTTCTTCATCAATTTTTTTAACATTTTCTCAGGGATTTTAGTCTTCTGGAGATACATCTGTTTTAACTTCTTCATAAACTTATCCGTTGATTTCAGCTCATGCTTAAGTTCTTGGAAATTGCCCCACATCTCTGTCGAAATCTGGTGAATGAGAATGTATGCATTCTTACCCATACGTCTTTCAGACCCACCAAGTAGCATAAATGTAGCCGCGCTACAACAAGAACCTTGGGCGATGGTGATAACCTTGACCCTTGAAGTTTCGAGAACATTCATCATGTTCATACCAGCAAAGATACAACCACCTTCACTCATGATATGGACTCGGATGGATGGCTCGTATCCAACGAGTTCAGCTTTCTTTTTAAGAAGTTCAATCTCCAATTTCTTAAATTTATCAACGAAGTCAAGAGTATTTTCACGATCGACATCGGCATAGAAGAGAATTTCATTCCCGATAGTTTTAACGTATTCCTCGTGGACTTCAACTTCTTCTTCCTTCGTACTCATTCTTCAAGGCTTTCTTGATTTTAGTTACGTCTCTTGATTTTAAGCCACTTCCAACAGCCAAGTGGTTGATGACGTCGAAGTCTTGAGGTGTGATTTTATATTCTACAAGTTTACTTAGGTCTCCTTTTTCTGCATACTTCTTTAAAAGACATAATTCTTCTATACCTAACCCCATTCTTGATTTTTTCTTAAGTTCCTCGAATTTCCCTTTTCTCATTTTATAGTTCCCAAGTTTAGTCCAACAACTCCCTGGTCTAATTTTATCCTTATCGAGTGGTTCACCCAGACACTTCTTTGGTATTGTGAGCGCATGTAAGACGAAATAAGGCATGAGGTTCCAATTCCCTGATTTATATATATAATTGTCGTAGTAATCAGCCGTAGAAAAGGAATCACATATAGTCGTAATATCAACCCCTTTGGAATTTATATAATTCTCTTGAAAAACATCCCACATGTGTCCATGTTCATGTATACTATCATAAATTGGTATAGGTTTCGGATCTGATAATACATCAGTTATGAATTCTTTCGGTGTTTGGAAAATATCCATTTCATCATACCCATCAAGATAGGTGAAAAAGTTTCGAATATTACCATTACACCTATACGCTGCATTTTCTGCTTTAGGGTTTTTATCTTCAACGAGTGTGAGTAATACACTAGGTTTATGTTTCGGAATAAAAACAGTTTCAAAATTTGGATACATGCACATGTTTGTACACGTTACTAATAGTGAACCACGACTCAATCGATCACCATCAGAAACCTGTTCTATAATTGGTTTGAAGGTTGGTTCATAGTCTTCAATAAACACATGTTTTGATGAAGGTTTAATAAACGGTAAAAAAAGTGATTTACTTTTGAGATGTTCAGTTCGTAACTCAACATGATTTAAACCTTCTAAAACTTCATTGAGTACATATGATTTACCAACACCAGAACATCCACATATGAATACATTCTTTCTTTCCCGAATGTACCTTCGAATAAGTTCAATTTGTTTGGTGTGAATTGTTGTCACGGTTTTTACTTCAACTTTTTTTTGTGGTATGATTTTAATGAAAGAGTCCATTGATGATATTACTAATCAGGCCATAGATTTAGTGCTAGAAAATGACGCACTACATAAACGTATCGTAGAACCTTTAAAAAGGAAAATTTTACCATACGTTGCATGTGGAATTCTTACCAATGTAAGCATGTTTATTCTGTTGGTGTACCTTGCTCGACGTCTGAGTCTTCTTCCTCTTCCTCTTCCTCTTCCTCTTCCTCTTCCTCTTCCTCTTCCTTGATTTCAACGGTTTTTGATTTGGAAAGGAATTTACCCACACGCTCTAGTGGTGTATTTTTAGTTATAGCTTCTATGGGTTCAATAGTTTTAGGAACTTTCAAAACTGGGATTGAACGCACATTAAGAATCTCTGGTTTTGTAAATATATTATCTAGAGGGTATTCTTGATCAAAGTTTGTCATAATTTTTTTAGGAATTGAGGGAGACTGTTCAAGTAGTCTATCATATTCAGTCTTACATTCTTCTACAAACTTCAAACCATCCTTCTTACGTTCATCCCGTGGTATAGCTAACATTAAACGAATATTTCTAGATAATAGACCATGTGCTAACGCCGCAGTTCTATGATTTTCCATGAGTTCGTTAATTTTTAAGAATTGCATAACTGTCGCGATGAGACCAGCGATAAGATTCAGACCACCTATAATAGATGGTGCAGCTGGTTGAATACTCAGAGGTAATGTAGATTGTGCAAAATTTGCAGTCCCTGTAATAGTTGAAAGAACAATCACAGGTAAAGTGAACTTCATACTCAAATCTTTATAGAGTAAAAACCCACGATGGTGCATAAACCTGTAGCAGGCACAGGTCTCACCCCACTGTCTTAATATAATTTCGTGCTGGTCGTTCCATATAATTTTATCTTTTACCATTATATATAGTAAATGAATATAATTTTTGCATTACATACTATTTTTATACTCATGATTTTGATTGTACCTTTTACAAATAATCGTAGAAATCTCGAGTTTTACTCGATGGTTATACCATTCATCTTCTACCATTGGTCCGTGAATGATGACACATGTGCATTGACTCAAGCAGAGTCGTATGTGACTGGTAAGTCTAAAGATGAAACCTTCATGGGGCGCCTGGTTGGTCCTATTTACAAAATGGAGGAGAATGATGTAAATAAAATGACAAAGACTATGTTTTTTGCTCTTTGGGCATTTACACAGTACAGGTTGGGGGTTTTTGATACATTCTTCGATGAAATACAAGAAACCCTTAAACGTAAAACAAAGTAATCTTATTTCCTCCTCGTAAGTTCATGAACCTGTTTCATAAATTCACGATTTCGACGAATCTTTGGGTCCGCTGCAATAAGACGAAGAAGAGCAGCAGTGGGTATAGTTGGTTTATTCCCTGTAGGTTTGTTAGTCTTTTTTAATTTCGACTTTGCATTCTGAAGTTGCTTTGCTGTTGGCATATACTATAGGTTACCAATATATTTGAACTTGTCAAAAGAGTGTACACAAGACCTAAAATTATCAAACACAATCATACATAACGCATCAGCTATATCGTGTTTTCTCTCATAAGGAATTTCACCTTCTATGTATTTTCCTGCTATGGCTACTGTTCTTTCCTTACGTTCTTCATAATTTAAATGTCGCATCCCAAAATGCACATGCATGCTCACAGGTGAAACTAATAAAACCTTCTCTTTGAACATGTAATGTAATAAAATCTCGATATTTTGAAAGCCACCAGGTGGTTGTCGTTCTATAAGTATTTTGTCAGCTGAATCGAAAATACTTTGGTGATCTTCTACAAATAAAGGAATAGTGTCTACAAAATCATTTGACTTTATATATTTATAATCTTCCAAACTTACCTTCTTTAGGAACTCTACCGTAATTTTTGGTCGCGATAAAGACTCTGCTAAAACGAGACCCATATTATGAAACCCGATGTCTATCGCCAACACCTTCATGTCTTTATGTGAAAGATTTTCCTTAACTATAGTATATGAAGAACAAACAAAAAACTCAATTGTTACTACTGACCGTTGTCGTACTTATCGCGGCTGTAGGCTACATGTTCTACAACCCCCAAGTTGTCGAGGTCCCAGTAGAAGTGGCTGTTCCAGTACCAGTGCGTCCAGTGCCCACTCGCCGTGCACAGGTGCGGGAACCCGAATTTAGAGGACCCCCTATCAAGCAGTACAAACCCGGACACATGCAGCAGATGGGTCTCATCACGAATGGTGAGGAAACCCTCCCTCTTTACGGTAAAGAGGTCCGTGGTCGTCGGGACCGCTACAGTTACTATACCACCACGGGAGGTGAAAACATTTACCCAGTATCAGTTTCCCACAATGCGAGAGACTGCATGGAAGACATTGGGTGCCAAGAGCTATACGGAAATGAAACAGTCACCGTTATGGGAAAGACTGGTTCATTCACTGTAAACATGTACAGGACTGATGATTACTTCTAATTTATTACGCCGCTGGAGTTTCCGCTGGAGTTTCCTGCATCTTTTTGACACGTTTCTGTATGTCATTTACAAGTGAACTCGTCTGACTGGAAGAACAACAGCATGACAGAGCACACACGGCTAATACGGGGGGTGGTTTCATTGGCATTTTCATGATAAGCATTACAACAAGCATGGAACAAATGCAAGAACCTACAGTCATTCCAAGCTTGTCGTTACTCATTGGTTCACCCGAGGTTGACATGAGAGCTCCTAACATCTTTACTATACGTCAACAAAAATTATTATGGATACTATCGTATTCCCTAGTTATAAACCCAGATTTACCTGACAATTCCGCCTTTATGCGCAGAAGTTCAACTATCGTATCGTCATCAAGATGTTTAAGAAAATCCGCTTTCATCCTGATATCGTGAAGTTGGTGCGCCTCCTTTTTACCTTGTACATATGGCCATGTGTGTTTTCGTAGAGATGTGACTTCTTCCTCGAGCTGTCTAATTCTAGGAAGAAGAACCCTGTTAATAAGAATTTTAAGCTCTATGACATCACTCATCTTACCGTAAGTGCGTTTTTTATCTTTATACACTGTAAGATGTCACTACCAAAAGGTAAGAGAGATTTCATTCGGAAATTAATTGTAGATATGAATGAAGTGGCAGAAATTAAACGTATCATGAATCAAATTGGTAGGGAACCAACAAATAATATAGATCATATGATAAAGAAACAGTTTCTGGTTCGAACTGATAATGGTGAGTACACTGTGAATAATGTAAATTTTCGTATGGGTATTTCAGTTCTTGATTTTGATGTCTTGGCTAAAATACTACTACGTTTAGATCAAGTTGGTTTCAATTTACAAGAGTTATATAGACATAGTAAACCCAATCCGTTACACTTTAACCAGGAAGATATGTTATATGCTAGACTTATTGCAAGTGATGACATCACATGTTTTACCGATTTGATTTTGTATTGATTGTCTCCGACTTGAAGAAGTCATTGAAGGGGCAACCTGGACACCTTCTGTGACGTATAGCGCAATCGAGCTTGTCAACCTTCTTCATACATGGTTTTTTTCGCTGTCGATAAGTTCGTACTCGTCGCCCGATGTTATGAAAACAAATTGAGGTTTGACCAATAGCTAACATGTTACTAGAATCAAGAATGATAACTTTATATTAGAATAAATAATCTCAATGAACAGTATATGCAGTATCTAGAATTGAAAAATAAGGCTAAGAAGCAAGGTCTTCGTGTCACCAAAACTGTCAAGGGAAAACGCGTGCAGCTCACAGCTCGGGAACTTCGCGCTAAAATTAGGATGAACTTTGAGAACAGTGTGAAAAATGCACAGAAAGTTATCAGAGTGTGTCAAACTATTATAGTTCCAACCCGGACGATGGGTGTCCCTCCCCCACCTCCTCCACCACCACCCCAACGACGAGCACCAGTCGTAAATGCTGGACGCGCGAAACTGATGGCTGAGCTGAAAAATATATTAAAAAAGAGGGGTGTAGTAAAATAATGGAAGACACTCTCAGATTGAGAAAAGTCAAAACCCTCTTAGAGACCTGGAGTGGTGAAAATGTGGACGAAGCATACTCACTACTTTGTACCTACGCCAATGCAATGCGAGAAAATGGAAATCCTGAAGAATTCGTAGAGCAGTATCTCGGTGAGGAACTTTACGAACGCTTGAACACGATGATTAAATTTTTTAAAAAGTATGAAAAGTTTAAATTAGACTTTCGTGACAACCATTGATTTGATGCTGGTACACTTTTGGTCTGATGGACCACCTAGGGTTAATTTTGCACCACCTTTGTTTTCTTTGGGGTAGGTGTCAACACTGAAACCTGCCGGTACGATGAGAGATTTAAAAGGTGTTCCCACTGATATTGTGATTTCTCCATCAACAAATTGAGTATCTTCCCCAAATGCGTGTCCATCCCCCTTATAATCACATTCCATAAAGGCACTGACATAAGGTGACGCCTTCTTCTCAGTTATCAATTCTTCCTTAGCTGCGTTCTCCTGTTCTTTTTTGAACATGTAAAATCCACCCCCCATTGAGGCACTGAGGGAAGACACTACACAAATTATGAGGGCTATCTCAGCCATATTATAATCTATACATATTATAATATGGCCGCTATTGCTGTCGGTCTTCTCGCTCTTTGCTGTTGCTCCTCTTCAGCCTCGGCTGGTGGGTTCTTTGGTGGTCTCATCCCGGGAACGGAACCACACTTTTTGAAAGCCACAGAAGCTGATAAAATGAAAGAAATTGTTGAAGGTTTCGTAAAACACACTAAAGAAGGTAAACAAAAGTTGGAAAAGTTCCCAGACCCAGGACCAGATATGTCTGGTTTAAATGATGAGGAGCGTGTGGAATACATGGAGATTGCGAGAGACCACACCCAAGAATTACGGGATGGAGAATTCTGTAAAGTTGTAAAAGAAAATACAACCGATGAAGGTAATTTTAATGGGAAATCTGATCTAACAAACTATTCATCCAGTGTTTTCACACTGAATGGTTCTAAGAATAAAAAAGTCCTTTTTCAACAGTACGTTGGTATAGGTCCTGGTCCCAACCAAATTAGTAATAGTAAAATACCAGAAATGATAGGATTGTGTACGATGCCTGATGAGGCCTTTGAAGAATTGATGGAAAGATTCAAATAATCACGATACCAAACCTCTTAGACATGAACTTCTCAACACCCTGAAACGTAGGAAAACTCCAGAGGTACCAACGGGACCAAAAACCAGCCCCGTCGATACCGCTCATATTCCAATTCTCTTTGTCACTGAATGTCACATTGAGCATCATATCCTGAATTTTCTTGGGGTCTCTCTCTGCTATTGTGCGTTTGGGTACTCGACCACCATGGCGGAGTACGTAGGAACGCATACGTGAAGGATTCTTGTGTTTGGTGTAGTCGGAATACCCACGTGCACCAAAGTCAACAGTCCTGCCGTCTTCTAAGACAGCCCTCAACTTCTTTTTAGGGTTGGGGCTACGAATAATCTTGACGCGCATACTTATATTTTACAGAGATAATTTACTTGCCACCGCAGCAGTACTTTTCCGCCTTGGGCTGACCAAGGAAGAAGAGCTTCTCGGGGCCACGCTGGACACGGTACATGTGGTCGTACATGTGGAGGAGTCCAACGGTGAGCGCAAGACTGGCAACGACGACACCGTTCATCTTACGCGCGGTGAAGGCATACCCAGCGATGAGAGCAACAAGCAGCATCTGGATGATGGTAAGTTGGGGCATCTTGGGCATGGAGAAGCGAGACTCAGTGGTCGCGACCTCCTCAGTGGGTTGGGGCTCGGCATACATGGACTTGGGGTAACCAGGCATTTTTATTATCTACTGAGAAAATAATGTGGCGTCTCCTGTTTGCCCCCATAATGATGGTCCTGTATGATTATATGAAACCACCTGTGGACCACCTTTACTTTTCAAATGCATGGCGACCACTCCTTGGTATACAGAATACTTTCAGGGACCTGGTACATTGCTTGTCCGAGCACGATGTAAAGCACTACCCTGGTCTTCTTCTACTGAAACTTCATTATCCCAGGTTGCGTGAAGAATTTGAAAAAGTTTCACCAACTCTTGAAAAGACCTGGTACCATGATACAAATCCGTGGTTTGAAAAGAATGATGGGTACTATTTCTACAAGGCTACACAGTTTCCACTCCTGGATAGTCTCATCAACCAAATACCGTGTATACACACGGAGGGTGCCTCATTTGCGGTCATAGAGGGTCCCATGGTTTTGCACCCACATCGTGCTGAATCCAATGAACTCCTACGATACCAACTGACTATACATGGTGAGGGTGATTGTAGCCTGTACACTGAGAATGGGCGTCACATACACAGAGAGGGTGAAGATATCCTCTTTGATCATGCAAGATACCATGAACTGGTTAAAACTGGTGATGGTCGAAGGGTTGTACTTATCCTTGATGTTCACAGGTGATTCCGACACGTTGCGATGTACATATCACTGCCACCTATGAGTTCTAGGGTTTTGTCGTCTACAATTCTCTTGGTAAAGGGTCCTGGGGTTCCATCTTTGCATCGCATACAGAGTGCCGAGAGTTTGGTCACATCACATGCGAGTGGGATACAGTCGATGAGTTCACCAAACTTTCTCTGAAAAGAATCAGCATCGAGACCAGCCAGAATCACACATTTATTGATAGATAGACAACACTCAACAAACTTTTTGAGATTAGGAAAGAATTGTGCCTCATCTATGGCGACGATATCAGCCATGTCAAACTCATCTCTATTCATAAGTTCAAATAGGTCAAACACTTTATGACAATTGAATTGTACATTATCATGGGTTTTCAAAACTTCCTCGGGTGATCTGATATCTTTTGCGGAATTGACAACGATTATATTTTTACCAATAACTTTTAGACGCTTAAGTCGTCGAATAAGTTCTGAAGTTTTACCAGAAAACATATTTCCCATAATAATTGACAAACCCATCTTCACCTGATTATTATACTATTGTATTTTTTATATGGGTGAACTTCACAAGGCAACTTTTAATGGTCATGTGGGCTATTATAATCCTAGGACTGGTAGGGTTAAATTTGGGAAATGTATTTATTCGAGTATCGGGGCAGCTATAAATTATCTCGGTGAGAAGTAAGATGCCTCTCAGCGATGCTACCATCACCAAGAAGGTTGAGGAGTTGCGTAAAACACAGGGTAAAATCTATGCACCCCTCAAATATTTCAGGGGGCTTACAACTCTCAAGGGGGTTGAGACACGTTATAAAAAGATGCTCCGGAAAAATTATAAATTTTTCGAGACGGACAAGGGACAGAAGACAAAAACTTCCTCCTACACCCAGAAATTTAGGAAGATGTATCCGGGAGCTAAATCCCTCCCTGAAATTGCTAAGGCTACTAAGATTCCTCTGAGGACTGTGAAGACTGTGTTCAACAGGGGACTCGCTGCGTGGAGAACCGGGCATCGTCCGGGAGCCTCTCCACAAGCGTGGGGGTATGCTAGGGTCCATAGTTTCGCCACTAAGGGGAAGACCTACTTTACGGCGGATGCTGACCTTCGGAAGTGAACCATTCATCGATTCGTTCTATCATAGCGCGCTTATCTTCTTCTGTGTACTTGGTACCCTTTACCTGATTCTCTCTCCCCCCCTCTATATCAATCAACCACTGAGAGTTCAGATAGTGCCAGCAATATTTGTTATCATCTGGAAAATTCCACCCATAACATGGAATGATTTCATCTATCTGAACCTCATCGTTATCCGTTTTTGGACGACCATACCTATCTTCAAAAAGTTTACGGAGATACACACCCCACTCTTTCGGGGTCATACAAAGATCGTCTATAGCATGCGTAGGGTTGTTATCTTTTAAAGCGTGTCTTCGCCGACATCTCCTTAATCTAATCAGATACTGTTCTCCACCACAGAGTTTACATGAATATTTTACTAACTTATGTTCACAAATTTGACTCCCTTCGCATTTAGTACAATAACGACGTTGGACTTTGTGTTCACATATTGATCCTCCACCACACTCCCAACATACCGAACGTCGTTTATCATGCTCACAAAACACATTCCCACCACATTCTCTGCATGTAGAACGTATTATTTTATGATCACAAATTGATACTCCATCACACTCCCAACATACATGACGTCGTTTACCGTGTGGACAAGATACGCATATACTACACGAAGAGCGGGTCTTGTCGTGCTCACATATTTCCGAACCTACCTTTATTCCATGTTTCAGACCATATTCCTTGCATACAGGTTTGTTGCACCTGGATGCACGTTTATTACAGAAACAAAACCAATGATATTTAATTTTGTGAAACTCACATGGTTGACACACATCAGATACAATGAAAAAATCTAGTGTGGTTTGAGTCATGTTAAAATATAGTCACTTAAAGTCTCTAAGGCACCTAAATCGTATCAAAACAACCTAACAAAACATGGAACTCCAACGTACTATCATGAGCGGCGACCTCAACGGGCTTCGTCCGGGAGCCTCTCCACAAGCGGTCCATAGTTTCGCCACTAAGGGGAAGACGTACTACACGGCGGATAAGGATTTGAGGTAATTAATACCTAAATTGTTTTGATATACCCTTTTTTAAGAATGTATTTAGCTTTGAAATTTTTGAATAATTCGGCATCACCACCCTTGTTTGGGTGAAGTTTGAGAGCACCTTTTAAATAAGCTTGTCGTATAGACTTCTCATTCTTTGCCCTACCGAGAGCGTTAAACAGATTTCGTTCAACTAAAGATAGTTTTTTGTTCTTCACGGCATTTGAGTTGTTATTTGAGATGTAAGTTCGAAAAGACTGGTACAAATTAGATATTTGTTCACTTTTTGGCCATTTATACCACTTAGCTTTATCTCCTACGTAAATTTCAAAACCACGGTTATTTGTGTAGTTTGGGACATTGGTTGTATACAATCCAGCATTCCTCGTCAACCTTCTCCCCAGATTTCTCATTCTCTTGGCTGATCGTACATGACGCTGAATATAAAATTTGAATTCTGCTGGTTCCAAAAGAATTCCAGTTCCTCTAGTGTTTGATTGATACACATCAACACCTATATCAACCCATTCTGAATCATGGCTATAGTTAAAACCGTTAGTTCCTGGAAAATTATGATACACTCTTTTTGAAGACGGAGCAGCTACTGACATCTTCTTACTATGAGTAAGTATTTTTTATTTCTTTACCCCGGAATGAGAGTATCAACGTCATCACGTGCGTTTGTACATACGCAAATCCAATACAAAGACGTCAACCCCAAAAACGCAATCGGGATACCAATCATTAGTATTAATTTACAATTTTAAATCTAATGTTCAGTCTAGCATTTTACACACTAAAAAGAAAACCGTGTCCGTAAGGGGTTATTATGAGTTTAAACGCGGCCGCGACGGGAGTGTAGCGAATAAGCCATAACGAGCTCACTGTATGTATATCCGAGTTCCTCTTCAAATTCTTTTAATTTTAATTCTCTTTTAGTCAGTTTACGTTTTATATCTAACCCCCAATAACCCGGTTTCCATTCATCTTCGGGAAGTGATTCCGTGGCTGCATGTAACATCGAACGATACTCAAGAATATCTGGTAAAAGATTACGTATATTTTGTCGTATTTTTTCTCGTTCTTGGTCATAAATTCTGACATACGTATCTTGTGATGATTGGTACATTGAATCGATTTTTCTCCATCCTTCATCTTCCATCTGATATGAAGTCAAATTGAGACTACCCGGGTGTTGTGAACATACTTGATATTTTTTACCATCCTTTCCACGGTAGTATTCCAAGTGATCCAGACCAAACTGTTGATAATAAGAACGTATAAATGTGTATTCTTGTTTAGTGGGTACACGTGATGATTTCGAATCAAGCATAAATGAAGTTCTCGCTAATATGACATCTTCAGTATCAAGACAATTCCCGGCTCTGAACCCACCCCAATAAGTATTTTCATAGAATGTAGGGTTCATAATGACACGTTCATATAAGTACACAGGAGTTTCGACGATTGCGGTCATCTTCGTTTATCATATAAGAATTCAATCCTTTATATCCATTCATAATTTATCTTGTCAATAAGTAGGATGATACTCATAGACCAGATAGTTCGGTACCTCTCAAAAGATATAATGTTACCGACACGATGTTACGCGACTAAAAAGCAACTCGTGTCTGTAAGGGATTGTTGTGATTGTAAGATTTTCTGTAAGAAACCACCAAAGGGTTCCGTACCAGCGTATGTATTAATAACTAAATCTAAGCCCTAACTACCTTATGTAAAAAAAGCGTTTAGGCATTTTGGAAACTAGGGTATTCAAAAGAACTTCATCACCCGTATGAACATCAATAGCCATTGATATTCTCATATCACCAGTTGTATTTTTGGGAACACCATGTAACATATCAGATGGAAAAAAGGACAACTCACCGACTTTATTATCATGTTTTACACCTTCGTAATACGTTCCAGTAGTTGGATCCCCATATAAAAATATATTTCCACTCCCGATGAGTGCGATGTTAGTAGATTTATCATAAATATGTCTATATTCGTCAATACCTTCATCTTGTCTAAAAATATTTACCCAACATTGAACAACACATGGACCAAATATTTCTTTCAACTTGGGACATATAATAGTATTAATAATACGAATGTTGAGATAATTAAAACAATGGTATCGCCCCGTTAGAGAATCTTCGGAAGTGCCCACATATAGGTCAGGACCAAGTCGTTTAACTGCATCTTCTAGATAAAGGATTTCACGAACAATTGTATCACATTCTTCTTGTGTCAGAAAGTCATACCTTTTTAGACCTTTCATTACAATATATAATTACAAATTCTTTAATATATTTCTAAGCCCTAACTCTCTTCATCCCCTCT
>Ga0222644_1000290_pt1 | contig 19038 bp, 14 predicted proteins | sample AntAcemetagen291_FD_179800 | JGI IMG/M metagenome (GOLD analysis project Ga0222644, IMG submission 179800) | Saline water microbial communities from Ace Lake, Antarctica - #291 | ecosystem: Environmental > Aquatic > Non-marine Saline and Alkaline > Saline | place: Antarctica: Ace Lake...
GATATTGTACCTGTGTTGTTGCAAAATGCTATTCTTTCCAACATGGATCCCTTTGCAGCTCAATTACAAGCTCATTTTGATGATATGTTTAATAATGGCAGAGAAATCATTTTGACCGTTAAAAAATGGAACAGTTGGGAAAATAATATGGAAACTGAAATAGACGGAAAAGAAATCACTGATTATGTAAACGAATGGATGCAGAAAAATACAGTGCAGGGTAAATTTAGTATGGCCGATGCATCCGAAAATATTATCCGTTTCGACCAAGTTAGAATTCCATTATACGATTTAAATAACAATGCAATGGATGCACGAAAATTTGCCAAAGGATTGCGAAAATATTTAAAGGCAGCCCCATTTAATTTCGAAGTAAAACTAATGACGCGTGGACTAGGTGAAGTAATCCTAGTATTGGGTGAAAAATAAAAAATTATGAAAAAAGTATTTCTATTTCTTTGCATTTTCACTATTGCTATAGGCAGCAGTGCCCAAGTGAAATTAGATGATTTTGGCAGGATAATTCTAAACACTTATTTGCCCGATAATATAGCGGTGCCTTCTGAGGCAAAAGGTTTGCTTACAACAAAACTGAACCAAATTACCAGCAACAATGGCATGGGTGGTAGCCAAGTAAATCCTCGTTTTATTATTACCGCTAATGTAAATGTGGGTACAAAAGACATTGTTGCTGGTCCTCCGCAAATGATTGCCCAAAATATTGATATCACTCTTTTTGTTGGCGATGCATTAACTAATACCATTTTCTCCAATGTAACTCTTAGTTTAAAAGGAGTGGGCACTAATGAAAATAAAGCATTTATTGAAGCCTTAAAAACCATAAACCCAAAAAATAAAGAGGTACTATCTTTTTTAGAAGAAGGCAAAAAGAAAATTATAGATTACTACGCTACACAATGCGATTTTATTTTAAAAGAAGCGAATACACTGGCTGAGCAATATAAGTTTGAAGAAGCAATTTATAAATTGATGATAGTTCCCGAAACCTCTAAAGACTGTTATTTTAAAAGTAAGGATGCAGCAACCGCAATTTTTAAATTGAAAATTGAAAGCGATTGCATCGAAAAACTGAAACAGGCAAAATTAATATGGGCTTCAGAAAACAATGAAAACGGAGCAATAAAAGCATCGGAAATTATGACTACAATTATTCCATCGGATAATTGCAAAGCTGAAATAAGTAAGCTCTCAGATGAAATAAAAAAGAAACTGCAAGCAGACCAAAAAAAGAAATATGATTTTGATATGCTTGAAATGCAGAAGCATTACGACACCGAACAAAAAAGATTAGATTCAGAAAAAGAAATCGCCATAGAATACTTTCGTAACCAACCTAAAACAGTAACTTATAATAATATTTATTGGAGATAACTATGGATTATTTTAAAGGAACGAAAACTCAAATCTCACCTTGCATTGCTGCTAAAGCAAAGTTTGCGTTAAATCTCATGAAGAAAAAACCTAGCAACACTAAAACATGTAGCTATGATTACTGGTCTAAAGTAATCGAAACCTTTGCTTCCCAAAATAATCTCAAATATAAGACTGTTGAAGAAGCCAAAAACAATTTTAAATCATTAATCAAATAAAACATGAAGCAACTATTTTTAATCGTGGCACTTGCAATAAACTTTTGTGCCTATTCACAAGATGATAAAACTGTAACTCTTGTTGTAAGCGGACAAGGCAAAACCCAAGATGAAGCCAAACAAAATGCTCTGCGAAGTGCTATTGAACAAGCATTTGGCACTTTTATTTCTTCTAAAACAGAAATACTCAATGACTCTTTAGTAAAAGATGAAATCGTTTCTGTATCTAATGGGAATATTCAAGAATTTGAAATCATCTCTGAAGTTCAAATACCTAATGGAGATTATGCACTATCTCTAAAAGCAACAGTTTCTGTTACTAAACTTACAAGTTTCTGCGAAAGTAAAGGAGTAACTGTGGAATTCAAGGGTAGTCTATTTGCGTTTAACATTAATCAGCAAAAAATTAACGAAACAAATGAGGCAATTGCCATTAGAGAAATTATTGAAGTTACTTCAGAAATTTTGAAAAAATCATTTTATGGTATCGTTAAAGCTGGAGACCCTATATGGGGAGAAGGTGATAATTATCTTTTACCTTTGGAAATCGAAATAAGTGTAAACAATAACGTAAATTCAGCCATAAACTTTTTTTATAAAAGCATTAAAAATCTTAGCATGTCAAAGGCTGAGATTGAAAACTATAATCGCATCAAAAAACCAATATTTGGCTTGTCTGTTTTCAGTTCTGATATTCCGATTAGTGGGCAAATGGATTTTTATGAAGTAGAAGCTGTTGAACTTAATGGCAAAGGTGGTAAAGGATACCGTAACAAATACAAAAAAGGCGTTTTTTATGAGAAAAATTATCCGTTTATTTTTGGAGTTCAACCAGATTTTAAATACAAAAACTATTCAAACAAAACAGTTATATTCAGGAATGGTATTTCTCAAAAATTAATCGAAGTTTTTGTTAGAAATGTAAAACACACTACTACAGATTTTCATATTCTAAATCAGGAAAATTTAAAACTTAGATATGCAGAAAAAGCATCAATAGGCTCAACACCTATATCCTTATTATGGTACCAACAAAAAGTATTTAATTATTCTGGTTCAGGTGAGGTTTGGTGGTGGATATATGATAATGATGTGCACGATGTAGATGAGGCTATTGACGATATCAAAGTAAAAGGTTATTCTAAAGAAAAAATTATTATTCATCAATATCAAAAAAATGGGTTGGTTCTAAAAGTTTTGGGGAACATCTCCTTAAGTCTTGATGAAATAAAAAACATTTCAAACATAAAATTGGAATTCAACTAATATTATGATGGCTAAAGAAAATCTCGTCAAGCTATTACCGGTGCTTAAGGAATTAGAAGTCATTGAATTTATTTATAATCGTGAAAATCACCCTTCCTTAGCTTCTGCAATAGTAAATGCTAATTTACCGTATAAACCGGGTGTTTATGTTGTATATGATTATAGTGAAAATAAATTAGGGGAATTATTGTATGTGGGTAAAGCTGGCTCTAATAAGGAAGGAAACATTAATACACATCAAATTCCAAAAAGGTTATTGGCTGTATGTTATCCACCGGTAAAATATTTAAAGAAAATGAAATCTAAACATCCATCTAGGAATGACGCTTGGCCAATTATGATGGAGGTTGATAAAATTAGTTCTATTAAGGTATTTTGTTTTTTCTCCAAGATTGGTAGCGACTTCAAGGTTTTGAAGGAGCATAATCCATTAACTTTGGAAAAACATATTATAGAAAAGATTAAAGATAAACCTTATTGGTCAAAAAAATGAAGAAAATGAAACTCCTCCTCCTCCTCACCCTCGCATTTACACTAACTGCAAATGCTCAATCATTCAACGATGACAAAACTGCGTTTAGCAACTTTCTGAAGCGTATGTACACCGCCTCGCCATTTGAAGGTGTTAAAATAGTGGATGACTACGATAGTGAATATTTAATATCGGTAATAAGCTTGGAAAAAGATAAATACACAGACCCATCTGTTATGAACCGAGTTGCTCAAGTTAAAGCACAGTCGCAAGCCAGCACCTTTCTTAATGGAGCTACCATATCCATGGATATGGTTATCACAACTTCAGAGAAAACTTCAAAAGATTCAACAATCACTTTAGTAGAAATTATTGAAAGCATCAAACAAAATTCGATAGGTTTTACACAAGGACTTGAATTGCTCACCAATTTTGAAAACCCCGATTCTACAAGAATGGTTTGGATATATTATAGAGAAATAAAAAAAATAACAGCAAAATAAAAAACATGAAATCTAGAATACAAATTCTTTTAGTGCTATGTGCATTTGCCATTTGTACAACTGCAAACGCACAAGACGACGACAAAAATATTTCTATCACCGTAAGTGGTAGCGGTAAAACTTTGGATGATGCAAAGCAATCTGCACTAAGAAGTGCCATAGAGCAAGCCTACGGTTCATTTATTTCTAGCAAAACCGAAATCTTAAATGACCAGGTAGTTGCTGATCAAATGGCTTCGGTATCCAGTGGCAACATTAAATCGTATGACATGCTCAACGAGTCACAATTACCTGGCGGCACTTGGGGAGTTACTTTAAAGGCAGTGGTGTCTATTAGTAAATTGACAAGTTTTGTACAATCAAAGGGTATCGCCATTGAAATTAAAGGTAGCATGTTTGCTCTTAATATCAAACAGCAATTATTAAACGAACAAGGCGAAATAAAAGCCGTTTGCGAAATGGTGGGTTTGCTGCACGAACCTATGCAGATTTCATTTGATTATACAATTAAAAGTGGCGACCCAAAAAGTATGGATAACGACAGTAAGAATTGGGAATTCCCGTTGGTTGTAACTGCAACTACCAATAAAAATATGGATTTCTGTGCAAATTATTGCTTTAAAACATTGGAAGCACTAAGTCTATCAGCACCGGAAGTGGAAAGTTATAAAGCTTTGAATAAAGCAGTATTTCCGGTTTGGATCACTAACAATGGCCAACAAAACAAATTTTATTTGCGTAAAAGATATTCTATAAAAGCCTTAAGCACACTAATAAGCCAATGGGAATTTTATGTTCGTGGATTTTCTGTACAAAGTGGGATGGCCAAATCACAAGGCAATTGGGAAGTGAAAGGAGAATTATCTTCTTTTGGTGTAAGGAATGAATACGGAGCTCCTAATTGGCTTAAATTTTTGGAAAGGGGTATAGTTGCAGGTACTTTTTCTTGGAAGGATAAAAAAACCTTAGCTCAAATAGAGCAAATGACCGGCTATACTGTAAAGTCATTAGGTATACGTTCTCAATTTAAACATGGTGGCTTTGTGGTGTATGAGCCTTTTGTGGGTGGTTATCATATTGGGTTAGATATAAATGATAGTGGAGAAGTAGTCTATTTAGAAAAAAACGGCCCTGCTAGTTTAGTTGGGGTTAATTTAAGTGATAAAATCATTAACATCAACAACTTTAAATATACAGGTATCGAGCAGTTAAAAGCTCTTATTGCAAATGGAGATCGTATCAAAATTGATGTTTTAAGAAATAGCGAGACTAAAATATTTGAAATAAAACCATTCTTTATAAAACCATTTAAAGGTTTAGTATCGGCATTAATGGATGTAGGCCCTACTCAATTTTCAGGACAGGGCACAATGAATTGGGTAGAGGCAAAACAAGCTTGTGATAATTTGGTATTGAATGGATATGATGATTGGCAGTTACCATCTCCGAAAGAACTATCCAGTCTTTATTATTTATTAAACTCCAAAAACATTGGAGGTTTTCAAAGGCAATACGTCTATAACGGATATCCTGCGTTTAGCTTCTATTGGAGCTCCAGCGAGAACGATTACAGCAATGCTTGGGCAATGCAGTTTGATGGCCAAGACATGAACGCTTACAACGGGGAAGCCGCTGCTAGGGCTGTTCGGTATTTTTAATAATTTAACAATTTTCAATAATACCGCGGAGCGGTCTAATTTTGCTATGCATGAGTGTACAAGCAAGCTGGCTTCAATGTTACCAAATGACGACATAATATCAATGAAAGCAATTTTTTTTTGAGATTTCAGTAATTGCATTCTATTTTTATTTATCCGTCATCTCAAGCTGTTGAAAGTCCAATGGATATACAAACAAGGAGTAGTTTGGAGCACTACAGCTCTTGCCAAAAAGCAACTAGACCAGTATAGCTCTCTGCTCAAATAAGGAGCAAAAAAAAGCGTCCGTCAAATGACGAACGCTTAGTTCTATTAATTTAATGTAGCATCTAATCTACAGTGATTTCCTTAATCTTACCATAACCTAGGTTATTTAGTCCATCTCTTACTTTATAAGCGTGCCCCACTACTATTATTACCATATTATCTGGCTTAAGCTGAGATTTTGCTACTTCGTTTATGTCTGCTACACTCATACCATTGATCATAGAAGCTTGCTCGGAGGTATAATCACTGGGGAGATTATACCCCATAATGTTACTTAAGAAGTTTAGTTTGTCAAATGGAGTTTCGTAGTCTAGTGCTTCACTTAAGGTCATCGAACTTTTAGTAAATTTCAATTCTTCTTCCGTAACACCATCTTTTACAAATCCATTGATTTCGCTCATTACTTCCCGTATAGCACTATCAGTAGCTTCTTTCTTGATTTCTCCAGAGAATCTAAAAACCCCATAATGCTTGTTTCCTGAAAATTCTGTTCTTGCTCCATATGTCCAACCTTTATCTTCTCTTAGGTTTAAATTAATTCTACTATTAAACGCACCACCCAAAGAGTAATTCATCACTTTGGACTTAAAGTTATCTCCCTTATAATCATACTTAGATGAAGGATGACCTGCTAGTATAGTAGACTGAGACGCATAAGGCTTGTCTACCAAATAAACTGTAGTCTCACTTGGCATTTTAAGCTCAGGAACTACAGGTATAGTAACTTGCTTATTTTCCCAATCCTTCAAGAAAGCAAGTTTACTCATAGCATCTGCTTGAGTAATATCACCAGATACTATTAGTGTGCTTACATTAGGAGAGTAATAGGTAGTATAAAATGATTTTACATCCTCTAAGTCCAGCTTACTAAGTGACTTATAATCTCCATAATAATACTCCTCTAAAATAGTACCTTCATAGACTATTTTATTCCAAGCTTTTGATGCCATAACACTAGGATTATTCTTCTGAGACTTTAGTCCTTCTAATACTTGCTTCTTGATTCTTTTGAAATCTGATGGGTCAAATCTAGGAGCAAATAAGGCGTCTTTTAATAACGCCAATGTCTCATCTACATTTTTCGCAAGGCTACTTACAAAAACAGTAGAACCCATAGTTCCTGAGTTAAAGCTAATCCTACTTCCTAACTTATCTAGTTCCATAGAAAATTCCTCGGTCGTAAGATTTTCAGTACCCTCTCCCAGCATTGCTGCAGTCATCATAGCTGTGCCAGTACTCACTTTTTTATTAGCTTCCAATAGGTGTCCACCTTCCATGTCAATATAAAAATAAACTAGAGGAGATTCTTTAGATTGATTACCTATAATCTTCAGACCGTTTGAAAACTCCTCCGAGTAGAACGTAGGAACTACTAGAGCAGTTGCACTAGGTCTATTCGGTCTTACACTTCTGTCAAAATCATCTTTTGGAGAAGTATATACTAATCCTTGATATTGATTTTCTATTTTTTTATCTTCATTGGCATGAGGATTAACACTTTTAGGAGTCTCGTCATCTTCATCTTTTTTAGTAGGGTCTTTTTCTACTCGTAAGATTACTGCATATCGACCCTTAATATATTTTCTATATACTCTTAATACATCTTCTTTAGTTACTGCGTTATATCTGTCGATATCATCTTGCAGATTATATCCATTGCCTCTCATCATAGCATAATGACCGAGCATACCTGACTTACCTTCTATACTATTTAGAGCAGAGTACGTAGATGCTAAAACCTGAGATTTAGTTATTTCTAAATCTACGTCTTTCACCCCTCTAGTCTCAAACTCAGCAATAGAAGCCCTAACTTTATCTTCTAGTTCTTTAAAGGTCATACCACCAGCCATAATTGGAGGCGTTAACACCTGAATAGACATCATACCTGCTAATTCTAATGTAGAGTGACCAGCACTTGCTTGGAAGGCTTCTTCAGTCTTCACTAGATTTTGGTAAAGAATCGAGCTATTACCACCACCTAGAATCTCACCAAGTATGTCTAAAGCCGCTTCATCCTTGTGAAATTCAGGTACTGTAGGGAATGTAAAAGAAGTAAGCGGAGCATAGATCTCATCCACTGTATTGACATAATCATCCCTAGATAACACAGGTTTCTTTGGATACATACTTTTTACTTCTGGGCATTTCTTTATTGACCCAAAGTACTTTTCAGCCCATACTTTTACCTCTTCTGGATTCACATCTCCTGATACTACAAGTGTGGCATTATTAGGACCATACCAGCGTAGGAAAAAGTTTTTTAAATCTTCATAGCTTGCTATATCTAAATCATCCACGTAACCTATAGGTGTCCACTCATACGGGTGGTTAAAAAACATAGATTTGAATAGAATTTCACTAACCATTCCATACGGTTGATTATCATACCGCTGTCTTTTTTCGTTTTTTACAGTTGATCTTTGATTTTCAAACTGCTTCTGAGTAAAGCTTTCAATATGTGTGCCCATTCTATCTGCTTCTAGCCATAAAAGAGTCTCTGTCATATTCTTAGGTGCAGTTTGGTGGTACACTGTTTTGTCAAAAGAAGTGTAGGCATTATTTGTTCCTCCAGACTCTCCTATTATTTTGAAGTGTTCTCCTTCTTTTACATTTTGAGATCCTTCAAACATCATATGCTCAAAAAAGTGGGCAAAACCACTATTTCTAACGCTTTCTCTAGCACTACCTACGTGATATGCTACTTGCACGTGCACTATAGGGTCCGAGTGGTCTTCGTGAATAATCAGCGTAAGATCATTATTGGGCAAGTTATACTTCTCATAAGGTATGATTACCTTACCATCTACTGGTTCTACCTTTTCTATTAGTTCAAAAGAAGACTGAGCACTAGCCAAAATACCTAAAAAGAGTAAATTGAGTAAAAAGAATGTTTTTTTCATGTGTTCTTATTATAATGAATCACAAAAAAACAAAATTTAGACATACAATGGATTGGTTATCGATAAAACAACCTTGAACAAGGTTATACTGCTATAGTTTCACAAGCACCAATTTAGTGCCTAGGGCTCTATTGCTTTGATACACTTTGTCTGCTACAGTGCGTACGTCTCCTGCATAAGCGAGTATGCTAAAAGAACCATTCTTAAGAAGTAAATAGGTTTTATCACTAAATTTACCCAGTACACTTTTATAATGTTGAGCTAATTCTAAGAGTGATATAGCTGGGGCATAAAGGTAATAACCTGAAGTTAGCTCACTAGATGTAAGACTAAGAACCATACCAGTACTATCTATGAATGAAAATGTTGAGAAATCAGAATCTTGAAAATTTATTTTACTCCGTACCTCTTCGAGCAGACGTTGGTTATCTTTTTCTAGTAAACGAACATACTCTTCTAGAGCTTTTAAATCCTGAGTTTGTATGTATTCTACTTTTGCATTATTGGCGAGTGTTAGTTCAGATAATAATGAATCATGCACACTATTCAAGCTATCCAACCGATAGGCGAATAAGTCATCTTCTAGCTTAACTTTTGAATTTGATTTATCGCAAAACTTAAACTGCTTAGGTATAAGGTGTACGCCGAATTGATGTCTGAAATTGAATGGAATATTCTCTGAGATGCTAAACCTGTAGTTTACTTGATAACCGAGTGAAATAGCTTCTGTAAGTTTTAGCTTAACTCCGCTCCCTATGTTAATATTTACTCCGCTTTTTTTCTTGTCTAACAACGCTAAATCGGGAATACTATTCCAAGCATACCCTGTGAAAATATAAGACTGTACTCTCCATATACGTAGAAAGTCCAGAGAGATGTTAGCATCTAACTGATGGTAATTCGCTTTAGTAGTTTTCCCTAGAGGGTAAGGTAACCCATCTGCTAGTGCAAAATCATATCCACCAAAGATGCTTAACCGCTTAGCAATAGGTTTATGAAAGCTTATTCCCAATCCATTTGCCTTTGCACTATTAGTCATACCAAGCTCATAGACACCCGGATCATAAAACGAATGAGTCTTACCATATATAAATATACTCCCATCACCTATTTGCTGCTGAGCAGGTGCTGAAATCACAATTGAACAGAGACATATACACAAGAGACTCTTTACTGTATCTATCAATATAAACCGATATACTATTCGACAGAAATCCACGCTAAATATCCTATTTTTTTAGCTTTTTCTAATATCCTAAAAGCTAAAACTCTATCCTTAGCTGCATAAATACCCACTCGATGGAAACCGTTAGGCTGTCTTAAAATTCTCGTTTCTGGGAAATCTGCTTTTACTTTAGCTTGCCAAGCTCTTGCATTTCTAATCTCAGCACTACTGAATGTAATTACATAGTAATTTTTATTTTCTGGGATACTAGGGATTAATACTCCACTATCTGAGTCACTTTCTATACTATATAAGTGACTCTCCACGCTATTCAAATTACTTTGTGATAGATTTTGACTTTTCCACTCTTCTGAGGTTAACTCCTCTTTAGCAAGGAGAGAATCACTTTCAGCTGCTATACGAGCAGATTCTTTCACATCAATTTCTTGATTTATTAACGATAGATCATCTTCTTCTAGCTCGGCATCTTTATCCGTTAAACTAATTTTATATGGTGTATCCACGAGAGTAATCACCTGAATATTATTCAGCTCAGTGGCTTGAGCCAGTTTAAGCTTATAGATTTCGTCAGTCATAAATGCTGTATCATTCATGAAAACTTTATTTCTAACAGTCGCCATTTCTAACTCTAACTTTCTAATCACCTCTTTTTGGTGTTGTAAAAGGTAATTAAGACTATCCACTGCTATGTTATTTTGCAAAAATGAACTGGTAACTGGACATCCGTTTGTACTAGCTAGTCCAAACTCACTTGGACACTCATCAGAGATATCCACTATACCGTCACCATCACTGTCTAAGTCTGGGTTATGCTTTGGAGCGGTTTCCTCCCACTTTCCTATGCTTTGGGTTAATCCCAATCTGTATTGCATGTGCGAATTAAAATCGCCCAAAAGCTTTTGGTCTAATGCGAGCTGAATATTTATATGTGTCCGCTCTATAAGTCTTATATTGAAGCCTGCACCATATTGATTATGAAGTAGCCAAGGTGATTCGACTAAACCGCTAAGCTTATGTACATAATCAGCACGATAACCAAAACTCAAAAAAGGAGCAACTATTGGATTTTCTTTCAGTATTCGTCCATTATTGAGCTTAAACACTACGGAAGCATCCACGCCTACAGCATATGCTTTAGTTAAGAAACTGCCTTTTAACCTTTGATTTAAGATGAAACCGTTTGTGATTCCGGTATTTAGCATCCATGTACGAGATAATCTCCTTTGGTATGCTACTCTCACTGATTGTGAAAAGGCACTATCGAATGTAAAAACATTGTTTTCGCTAAATCGAACATTATAATCTGAAAATTGTTGATATACACCTATACTATTTTTTCTGGTAGGGTCTTGAGCTGAGGCCGTTATAGCTATGCAAAAGACGAAAGAAAGTAGGGCAAACCGTTTTTGAAGTTCGGACATATGTGACTATAATATGCTCAAAGATAACGCAACAAAAAAAACAAGCGTATCGATTCATTAAAAACTTTTCACACGTAGTGCGAAAAGTTTAGAATTATTTTTCTTTTTATTGTACAGTTACATTTATGGTCTTAGCTAAAGCCTGACCATAAGATACATGCATACCATCTGCAAACTGCAGTGTAAGCTTATAATCTCCTGGTTCTAAAGATAATGAATCAGAAGTTTGTCCTCCACCATAATGTATGTGCGTATCATCGGCTACTACTACGAGACCCTCAGCAATAAAATCATCATTAATAAGTAAATGGTGATGTCCCCAACCCTCTCTTGGCGTTCCTTTAGGCTCTACTTCCATACCTTTCACTCCCATTTCCAAAACAAATGGAGAAGTGAGCGTGGCACCGTCCGCAACATTAACAAATGTAACCCCAGTAGTGGCGGTCTCCTCTGCGATCTCGATGGTATCTATAGTTTCAGAAGCTGTACTTTCTTTTGATTCTGTAGCTGAAGGTTTGCAAGAAATTATAGCTACGGCGGTAAATATTATTATTAATTTTTTCATTTGTGCGAAAGTAATGAAAATTGAAATAGTATCTATGCTGATGTCCCACTATGTCTTGCTAGCGAAAGTAACTATCCACTAAAATAACACTACATAGACTTGTACAAAAGTGAGCACAAAGCTCGCTCCCACGGCACATTGTATCTCAACTAATACCAGCCGTACATTCATTATCCGTAATTACCACAGGGAAATGGCTGAATTGTTTTATTTAAGCATAGGATAAAGGGCAATTCGATATCATTCAGCACATGCTTCTCGCCATCTTTTATTCTCAGATTTATAGCATAAAAAAAGGCTCGTCGGACTGACGAACCTTTAGTCTTTTGGGTGGAAGACCGAGCTTACTTCGGTTACTTTTCAATTCGCTCAGCACAAGCTTCTCGCCATCTTTTATTCTCAGATTTATAGCATAAAAAAAGGCCCGTCAGACTGACGAACCTTTAGTCTTTTGGGTGGAAGACCGAGCTTACTTCGGTTACTTTTCAATTCGCTCAGCACAAGCTTCTCGCCATCTTTTATTCTCAGATTTATAGCATAAAAAAGGCCCGTCGGACTGACGAACCTTTAGTCTTTTGGGTGGAAGACCGGGCTCGAACCGGCGACCCCCGGTACCACAAACCGGTGCTCTAACCAACTGAGCTACAACCACCATTTAGCGAGTTATGCGTCGGAAATAATATCCTATGCTCTCAAGCGGCTGCAAATATATAATTAGCAGCACAACTTGAAACAAAAAATAATTATAATTTCAATTCGCCAATTTCTTGACTTTCCTTAATAGATTGTGGGCAATTAGAATACTATAAGACTGTATTTCGCAGTTATTTTGAAAGTTAGTTACATAAACATGCACAAACGACTTAAAAGTATATTCATTATCATATTTTTCCTACTTGGGTCTGTAGCCGTAAACGCACAGGAAACAAAGGTATACACAGACGAAATCAGCACTTTTGAACAAGCTAAAATGCTCTACGTTAAAAAACAGTACGTTCCTGCTATTCGGGCCTTTAGAAACTTCTTAAAGTACAACCCTGGTCCAAACTTTTCTTATGAGGCTAACGCATACATAGGTTTATCACGTTTAAAAATCGACAAGCAAAATGCAAGTAGAGATTTAGCAAGCTTTTTAATCAATGAGCCTGAGCACAAACTAAATACAGAAATCACCTACGAGTTAGGGCTCCACTATTTTGGTAAAGGTAAATACAATAGAGCTCTAAAGTACCTCGAAAAAATAAACGAAACAGATGTCTCCAAAGCACAAAGAGACGAACTTGCATTCAAGCAAGGATATAGCTACTTTAAGAATAAAGAGTACGGAAGAGCTAAGCAGCAGTTTAAAAAAGTAATGAATGGCGATGGAAAGTATGCTATAGAAGCTAACTACTACTATGGTTACCAGTGCTATATCCTAAAAGACTACGCATGTGCCATTGCTACCTTCACTAAGATAGGAGATAAAGGACCTAAAACTATGCAACTCTATCTTGCTCAAATCTACTATGAGCAGGAAGAATACAATATCGCATATGAGACCGTAAAAGACCTATCCCTAAAAAGTCAAGAAGATGAAATATATCTTCTCAAAGGAAAAATACAATACCAATTGGGGAATAAGAGTGTTGCCTTAAGCTTTTTTGATAAGTATAAGGGAGACATCAAAGCACTAGGCTCTGATGAACTATATCAGTTTGCAAACTCAAATTTTGAGGCAAATAAATTTAAGAAATCTACCCAATATTTTATCCTCATATCAAATGAAGACTCTGAAATAGGCCAGGCTGCTAACTATCAGTTGGGTGTGTCTGATGTGAAAAGTGGACAAAAAGAAAGAGCGTTAAATGCTTTTGCAGAAGCAAAACGTAAGAATTTTGATAAGGAAATAACAGAGATATCAGCGTATAACTATGCTAAACTGGCTGCCGAATTACAAAAAAACAGTACTGCGATAGGTGCTATAAAAAAGTTCTTAGATGACTACCCCGACAGTGAATACAGGAATGACGCCAAAAACATGATGGCAGACATATTCTTGAGTACTAAAAACTACAAAGCTGCTATAGAGGTGCTAGAAGACATAAGTAGTCTAAATGAGAACAGCAAAAAGGCTTATCAAGAACTGACATTTCACAGAGCTGAAGAGCTGTTTCTGAATAAAGAGTATCAAACTGCCGATGTTTTCTTCAAAAAATCACTCAAGTATCCTGAAGATAAGAGGCTGGAAGCTTTCTCCTATTTCTGGAGATCTCAGATCGCTTTTAAGGTAGATGACTACGAAGAGAGTATAAATCTCATGGATAGATTCATGAGCAGCAGTGGATCCCTAAAAAGTAAAAATAAGACCTATGGATACTACAGCATGGGCTATAACTACTTCAAGAAAAGAGATTACCCAAAGGCTCAAAATTACTTTGCTAAATTCAGACAATATGAAACCTACACAGAAAACAATAAGGATATCTACTTGGACAACACACAACGACTCGCAGATTGCTACTTCTTAAACAGGCAATACAGTGAGGCTATAGAGGCGTATGGTTTCATAATCAAAAATGATTATAGCTCTGCTGACTATGCACTTTTCCAGCAAGGCATGCTCTATGGATTGCAGGAAAGGCACTCAGAGAAGATAAAAACCCTCAAAAAAATACAAAATGATTTTCCTCAAAGTATTTACATAGACGAGGCTCTCTATCAAACAGCTAGAGAGTATATGTCGCTAAAAAACTATAGTACTGCAGAAAGTATTTTTAATGTAATTATATCTCAGCACGATTATAGTCCCTACTTACCTGACAGTTACCTAAAGCTCGGATTAATAAACTACAATCAAAAAAATGATGACGCAGCACTCAGGTATTATAAGACCGTGGTGGAGCGTTTTCCTAAAACCACTTCTAGCCAAGAAGCTCTATCCTTTATAGAAATTATATATAATAATCTAGGTACTCCTCAAAAATACTTTGAATATGCAGAAGATCAGGGTACTTCTGTTCGTATGACTGCCCAAGACAGCTCAATATACGAAAATGCTATGCGTATCTATAAGTCAGATAACTTTGAAGGAGCCTCTAACGAATTAGCAAACTATATAAAGCGTTTTGGTAATGACGGATACTTCATTATACCCGCTAACTTCTATAAGGCGGAGTGCGACTTCTACACAGATAAAGAGAATCAAGCCCTCTCCCACTACGCATATGTAGTAAATCAGGGCACAAATGAGTTTACAGAAAAATCCTTAATTAAACTTTCATCTACCTACTTCTATAGAAAAAACTATACTAAAGCTCTAGAAAACTATATCCAACTAGAACCTATATCCTCTACTAAAAGTACATTTATAAGCAGCATAATGGGACAGATTAGAAGTCATTATCTGCTAAACGACTATGATGGAGCAAAACAGAAAGCAATACAACTACTGCCTATAGAAAATGTGTCAAAGGAAGACCTCGTAGAAGCTAACATGGTACTGGGTAGAATACAGTTTAAAGATAATAACCTACGAACAGCAAAATCACATTTTGACTATGTAATAACAGAAAGTAGAAATGAACTTACTGCTGAGGCTATTTATCATCGAGCATATATACTTTACTCACAAAATGAACTAGAAAACTCTAGAAATGATATCTATACACTGAATGACGACTTCTCTGCGTATGAATACTGGGTAGTAAAAGGATTCATACTCTTAAGTGATATCTATGTAAAAGAAGAAGACTACTTTCAAGCTAAAGCGACACTGCAAAGCATCATGGATAACTACGATGATGAAGAGGATGGATTACTCAATGCCTGTCGCACTAAACTAAAAGAAATAGAGAAATTAGAAAATCCCGACAGTACTCATAAATTAGAGGATGAGTAATACCTCATTACAATATTAAGAAATGACCCAAACTAACATTGGGTCATTTCTTTTGTCTACATAACAAAAAAAACTATCTACAGATGAACTTTAAATCACCTAAAAGGATTACTAAATTTTTCATCTGAGAGCAGTGTGTAATCCGTTAGCGTTTCTAAAAAGGCTTTTAACTGACTCTTCTCTAACGTTGTAAGGCCCATTTTAATTGGAGTTCTAGTAGCGATGTCAACCAAGTGAGGATCTAGATTCTCATTGGCTCGTATGCCGCTATTATAGTGCTCTATCACCTGATCTAGAGAAGTCAGGCTACCGTCGTGCATAAACCTTCCTCGCACTGCTACATTTTTTAGCGAGGGTGTTTTAAACTTCCCTTTATCTAAGTCATTTTGTGTATAAATATATGTACCCTCATCAGTATTACGCTCAGAGAGTCCATTGTTACGTGCATTGTCCCCTATAAATACGTCTGTATTGTGACAGCCAAAACAATTTACCTTATTGCTACTCATAAATATGCTTTTACCAGCATTTTCTTCTTGACTAAAATTAGGAAAATCTACAGTCCTCTCGCTCACTGTGCTCCTTCCTTCATCATACTTAGAGTCATAAGACACCATAGACCGAATAAACTGAGCTAGAGCTTTCGCTATTTTATCATTAGACACCTCTCTACTACCAAAGGCATTCTCAAATAAAATAGGATAGTATTCAGTCCTATTTAATCTTTCGATCACCTCTGGCATAGTCATTCCCATTTCTATAGGATCTTCTATAGGTTGGAGTACTTGCTCTTCTAATGTAGCAGCTCTCTCATCCCAAAAAAAACGACCATTCGTGTAATACACTGCATTAGCTAGTGCCATAGAATGACGGTGGGTGGTGCCTCCAGTAAAACCAGTGCTAAACCTACTCGTATCTGCAAACCCATGTGACTGCTGGTGACAAGAGGCACATGAGATTGTATTGTTTTTTGATAATTGCTGGTCATAAAACAAAACTCTTCCTAAGGTAGCTCCCCAGTCAGTAGTGGGATTAGTCAATGGGGTGTTATTCTGAATAGCAACAAATTGATTCGCAAAAAAATTAGGCAATTGAGGAGAAGAATAATTGGCTACTTCTAAAGGAATATTTAAGTGTGCACGCAGTATGTCTGCCTCTGAAATGAAAGACGGTTTTTCCTTGCAAGAGCTTAACAGCACTGCAGCTAAAAAGGATAGTGAACCAAAATTCAGAAATTGAAATCGCTTTATTTGCATTTACTCTACTATTAATCTTTCTCTATTCTCCACTTTATTTTTATGGTGTATCAACAATTGAAACAATTCAAATATACAAAGTGTTTAACATAAAGTTTTCATCAATGATAGATGAAATAAGCTTGTTAACGTGAAATCATACGTCTGTTGCTACTAAACAAATTTAATACCCTTTTACAGTTAACTATTGATTTAGTAGTTATGTTTTAAAGAATCATCATACCTGTATAATTGAGCTACAATATATTTTTGTCTTCCCAAATACGAAAACACTCTTCCATGCCATTCTTAAAACTCTGTTCCAACATTTATTTTAGTGCTTATACATCTTAGATTTTAAAATAGTTCGATAAAATGAGATGATGTATCGTAATCTGAGAATTTGTTTCTTGGCAGATTTTGGGTCAAACTGCATTTTAATATTCTATTCAGAATAAGAATTATGCAGGTATATGGTTTTCTATGTGTGTCTACGATAGCTACTCTTTAATAATAATAGTGGAATTAACCTCTCCATTTGATTCTAATTGCAAGAAATAAAGACCTTTTGGGACATTTAATTCAAGATTTATAAGGTCAGTCAAGTTGTAGTTTTTCGTCAATAAAACTTGTCCTAAAGCATTTGTAAGGCTAAGGTTTACAGAGCGTTTCAATCCTCCTAAGTCAATCGTAATTTCACTTTTAGATGGATTCGGATAAGTCCTAATTTTTTGACTTCTGTACTTAAATATACCAGCTCCGATGCTTGTATCGGATAATTCAGGCATCCATATTGCACCCTTACTGTCACCCCATAGATATTCAGCTAATTCAGGATGATCTATAAAAGGATTGCGGTTATGTTGATAAAAACTATCTATAATATTATTTCTATTACGTTCCCAATTACTAACGCTATCAATCCTATTCCAATGAATAAGAGTATTTAAACGAGCTTGCAATGGGTTTTTATCTGTCTGAGTTAAAAATTTGTTCGTTAGCTCCAAATCAGGCTCTGAACCCTCTCCTTCATACCTAATGGACATGTAAAATATCATGCGAGCTACATCACCTTTAACGTCGTCCGGAGGTTCAAAAGTCCATAAATTAACATCACGTTTAGATCCCGTATTAAAGCCATTATCTATAACATCTACACAATTAATACAGGTATCAAGATTCCTATTATTCCGTGAAGAGTTAACACTTATATCACAAGGTCTTAAGTGATGGACATCTGTTCCGGGACCTTTACTTGTGCCAAAATCCCCTCTAGATTTCGCCCATACATGTTCTCGATTCCAGCCAGCACCACTGCTATATTCTTGTGCAGCATTTACGCTTCTTCCTGAATACAGTAGGATTACATTATTTGCATTAGCTGTATCCTTATCAGTATGTTTGAGGATATCCCATACATCTGTTGATGACGATGTATACGTAAATTCCGTGTGATTTTTTATTATCTGGTTCAGTTCGAACTTTAAGGAGTCGTCAGACTTATTGTAAGCAGGATTGTAGTAAGTACTATCTTGTGCAAACATACTACTCGATGTGAGTACTAATAAAAAGGTAGTTATGCTAAATTTCAAGGTGCAAAGGTACAATTATGTTAAAGCAATTCACAGATTACTGACTTGGACAAAAACTGCGATTCCAATTCCTTAAAAATCCCAAGAATAATTTAATAATTCCAAAAATTAATAGACTACAATTAGACTTGTTAGGGTTGGAATTGATAATTGTATATACTCTTTATAAGATGACAAAAATATACAAAAGAGGATATCACTATTTAAGTACCATATCTCTTTCATCACATATTTATATAGTAATCCTTTGAGAGAACCTTTATCATCGTCATATTACTTACTTTATCAACATTTTATGTAATGAAAAGACGAACTCTACTAGCTCGTTTTGGGATAATATATAGTTTAATAATACCTAATGTAGCCTCTCCCCTCTTAGGTTAGTATTGTTTTATTTCCTTCATTATTATGCAATACTTTTTTGTCCTGTGAAGGTTGTCCGCAAGAAAAAAAGTTCAATTGTCATTATAATTAGAATTTATA
>Ga0222644_1000291_pt1 | contig 19034 bp, 23 predicted proteins | sample AntAcemetagen291_FD_179800 | JGI IMG/M metagenome (GOLD analysis project Ga0222644, IMG submission 179800) | Saline water microbial communities from Ace Lake, Antarctica - #291 | ecosystem: Environmental > Aquatic > Non-marine Saline and Alkaline > Saline | place: Antarctica: Ace Lake...
ATGATGTGGTTAGAGTATGAGAAAGAGAAAAACGACTTAGAGAATAGAATTATGAAACAAAATAGCAATTAATGACAAATTTCTACGACATATTAGACAAGTTAAAAGAGGAGTTAAGACTAAGTCCGTCGGTAAATACCGTAACCTTTGGCGATATAACAGAGATTGACCTTGACAAAACATCTATGTTCCCTTTATCTCACATTATAATGGATAGTGTACAGCATAGAGGTCAAACAATGATATTTAATATAAAAATACTATTTTCTGACGTAGTAGACTACAATAAAGATGTTACTGAGTTTGATGATTTTTACGGCAACAACAACCTACACGACATCTTCAATACACAGCTTCAGGTGGCAAACAACCTTATATCAAGACTAAAGAGGGGTGATTTATTTGCTTCTAAGTACCAATTGGATGGAGAACCAACATTAGAGCCTTTTAAAGAGCGATTTAGTAACGAGTTGGCAGGATGGACTACAGATATATCTATAGTTGTTCCAAATACCTCAAGTATCTGTTAATATGTCAGATGTACATCTAAATAAAGCCTTGGCAGATGTTGGTAAATTAATTACTGATAAACTAAAATCGTTAGCTAAGGCTGATAAATTCTATGCATCGGGAAAGTTAGACACTTCGTTTAGATATGAAGTGGTAAAGAAGGAGCTTGTTCTTCATAGTGAGGAATACGCAAGGGCGTTGTCAGAGGGTATAAAGCTACACCCTGAATACAATAAACAAAGTCCTGAGTTTAGGGCAAGTATTATTAAATGGGCAAAGACAAGAGGTATGCGACCCAATGCCAAAAACTCTAAAGGTCAATACACTAAAATAAAGCAATACCATTGGAACTCAATGGCAATAGCAATTGGAAAGTCAATAAGACATAATGGAATATCCAAGAGGTTTGGATACAAAGGAAGTGGCTTCATTGACAAGATGGAAGATAGTTTAAAACAACAAATGCTGACCATACTTACAGCAGGATACAAGAAAGACTTAATAGAAAGAATAAAAAATAAAATATAATGGCATTAATACTAACAAGGAGTCCGTATTTTGTGAGTAAAGGTAATTTTGACAACGGTGCTTTGTTGTCCGTAACCATATCTAACAGAATTTCAGTTTTATCAGTTACGACACTAAAAACATATAACCTAAACTTCTTTTCTCAGCAGTATATTGATATTTCACCATTAATACGTGACTATTTAGATAATTTAGATGTGTTAGTTGTTTCTACAACAGTGTCAGGTGCTATAAATGAAGTTGCTCAGTCAGATGTGTTGCTATCGCATATTGCAGTTGATGGGTATGCTAAATACGAGGAAGGATTTAATCCTGACCTATCAACAGAGCTGTCAAAAGATTCTTACTACGCAGGAAGCAATAAAACCATACATAGGCACGATGATAAGCCTTTGTCTATACCATTACTATTGCCACTAATTGACGGAGCATCTGCAACTCCCGAGACAAATGTAACAATAGCGTATTACAATGGTTCATCCCTAATTAGTACTGTTAATACAAACTTTAGTGCCTTTACGGGAGGAAATGATGTGTGGAAAACTTCTAATAGGGTAAATTACATATCTGAGAGTGAGTTTGACTCTTTTGAGGAGAGGGTATTGGCAGATGGAGGTACTTTTGAGTATTCAAAAGCAGTAGATAAATTTAATGACGCTTATTCATTCTTTCCTGCAACTAAGGTAGTTATATCGGTTGATGAAGATGTGAGTAAAAGAGTAGAACTTAATATTGTACCTGTCTCAGAATGCAAGTACGAACCCAAGAAGCTAAAGTTTATAAATAAGTACGGGGTTAAAGAGGATTTATGGTTCTTTAAGAAGTCTACCAACTCATTATCTACAAAAACGGAAACATACAGAGCTAATACGCTAAATTCATTTGCTTCAGGTGATTTAAGTAAGCACTCAATGAAGAGTTTTAACACTAACGGAAAGGAGTCTATGACTATTAATTCAGGGTTTGTTCCTGAGTCTTTTAGCGAAAACTTTAAGCAACTAATGCTATCCGAAAGAGTTTGGTTAGACACAGGTGCGGTAGATTTACCCATTACAATAAAAAGTAGTGACTTAGAGCTTAAAACCTCGGTAAATGAGAAGCTAATAAACTACACGATAGATATAGAATTTGCATTCGACACAATAAACAACATAAATTAATGAAATTAATCACAAGCGTACATATAGACACTGTTTCTGACTTAAAAGACGAGCCTGTATATGAGAGGTTGGAGCTTTTTGATTTCGAGACGATAGAACTTACCTCATCTATGCAAGATGTTAGGGATATTGGCTCTGTATTCACGGATTTCTCTCAGCAGTTTACAATTCCTGCAAGTCAGGTTAATAACAGGATTTTAAACCACTTTTACAATATGTCAATCACAAATGGATTTGACGCAAGGGTAAAAAGGAATGGATTTATTTCATTGAACGGGGTTAAGTTCAGACAAGGGTATATAAGGCTATCTGAGGCTACTTTAAGGAACGGAAAGCCTTTCTCTTATAGTATCACCTTCTTTGGAGCAATAGTGACTTTAAAAGACCTATTTGGAGTTAGTGAGATAAAAGATTTAGTTACGCTTTCTAAATACAACCACGATTACACGATAAATAATGTGTACAATGGCTTTAGAGTAGGTCTATCGCCTGATTCAAATGGTGTAATGCAACAGTCTACTATTAGAGACATTGTTTACCCATCAATATCCGTAGAAAATAAGTGGTTTTATGACACTTCAGGTGTTGCAGGTCAAGAAAGTGATTATAACCAAGGTCTTCAGAAGAATTTATGGTCACAAGGCACTTCGTCAGCAACAGGAATAGGCTATGAAGAACTAAAACCCGCACTAAAGATTAAGAGAATACTTGAAGCAATCGAAGAGTCTTACGCAAGTATAACTTTCTCTGACGACTTCTTTTCTGACGTTGATTTTAACAATTTGTATATGCTTTTGCATAACAAGAAAGGAGGACTTACTAATAGTACTTCAGGTGCAGGAAGTGAGAGGGTATTTTGGCTATCGACAGGTGCTCAAGGTGACTATACTCAGATACCTTCAGATGGTACTGACGTACTTCCCGTAACCACAAACACTACGCAAAAAGGAGGATACAGTGGCTTGGAAAGAAACGCTCAAATAACTACTCAAATAACAGCAAACAGCGTAACAGGTGGTGGTGACTATACGGTAGAGGTTTTAGATGCAGATAACAACGTAAGAGGTAGTCGTTCTTTTAACGGAACGGGAACTAACTCTTTTTCATTTATTTTGTCAAGCACTCAGGAGAAAGTTTGGATATTAAGAACAAGAATAAAGTCAGAGGGAGAATTACTTACATTTACGTTAAAGACTTTTGTGCAAATAACGCAAGAGGACGTTCAGGAAAACCAATTCGGAGAAGAAGTGCTTGTAACCAACTTTGAGAACGCTGAATTTCAGACAAAGCAGGGAACAATGCAAGAAGAGGTTATCATATACAATCAATTGCCTAAAATAACTATAATAGACCTATTGAAAGGGTTGTTTAATATGTTTAATCTAACGGCTTCTGTAGAAGATGGAATAATTGTAGTAAAGACACTAAATCAATTCTATTTTGATGGTGCAGACTTAGATTTGTCAGATGAATTGGACTCAGCAGAAACCACAGTTAAGAGGTCAGAGCTTTACAGCAATATAGACTTCAAATACTCAGAGCCAAAAACATTTGGAATAATTAACCAAAACAATATAACGCAAGATAACTTTGGTAATTTGCAATTTCAGGCTACAACAGATGGAAAAAACGGTAGTTTGGTATTTGATGGTGGTAAGTATGAGATAAAACTACCTTTTGAAAGGTTGTTGTTTGAAAGATTAAGTGACGAAGCAGATTTAGATGCGGATAAACCACCTTTCTCTCACGGATGGTTGGTGGATGAAGACGAATCACCTACTGTAACTAAGCCTGTTTTGTTCTTTAACATATCCACACCCGTAAATACAGGTGATTTTCAGATTGGATTCAAGACACAAACATCAGCTATAAACCAATACAATAGAGCAAGTAATTCAACAGCTAATAATAGCAAGTCACTTAGTTTTGGTGAGGAGATTGATGAGTTTACAGGTTTAAGTGTAGACAAGAGCTTGTTTAACCTATTCTATAGAGATTATGTATCAAATCTGTTTAAGATAACATCAAGGCTTGTAACATTTAACGCAATACTAAAGCTAAAGACTCTTTTATCGTATAAAATGAATGATAGGATTACCATAAACGGTATGGATTACAGAATTAACACTATAAAGACCAACCTAACGAGTGGTAAGACTTCTATGGAGCTTCTTACTGACTTCTCAATCACAAGTGCAATACTATCAAGTGATGTTACAGACCCTTCTGTGCCTACGGATTTAGCAGTAGACTCGGCTCAAGGTAATAGCTTAAATATTAGTTGGACTCACGCCACAGACAACGTGAATGTGACGGGATATAAGGTGTTTTTAAACAACGTACTTAAAACAACTACGGGATATGTAGATTCCTTGTTAATTACAGGTCTTATAGGCTCTACAACTTACTCAATAACCATATCAGCAATAGATGCAGCAGGTAATGAGTCGGCTAAATCTACTGCGGTAAGTGGAACAACAACATCAAGTGCAGATACGTCACCACCTGAAGAAATAGATGACTTAACATTAAATCAAAACGAGATAAATGACGATGGATTTAGGATTAATTGGACAGAGCCGTTCGATAACGTAGGTGTTACAGGGTATGACATATTCTTGAATCAATCATTCTACCAATCAATAGGAGCTGTAAGCACATTCTTGTTTGAGGGGTTAGATGGTGGAACACAATATACAGTAGCAATGGTTGCAAAAGATGCAGCAGGTAATGAAAGTGGAATTTCTAATATAATAAACGCAACAACAGACCAATAATGATAAAAGATATTTTAGAACTACTAAACAGTAGTGATTGGATGATAGGAGACAAGGATATTGATATAGCCAAGGGAATTAACAAGATTCCTGAGTCTTACAGTGAGTTAAAAGATAATATTAAGCGTAAAAAAATAGCAAAAAATGGCAAGTAATGCAGATGTTATACTTCTAAAAATTGAACTTGAGGAAGCAAAAGCTAAGGTAGGTATAAAGAATTTAACAAAAGAAGTAAAAAAGCTAGATGGTAGAACTAAGGAATATAGCCTCGCTGTAAAAAAGTTAGCTTTAGAAGAAGCTAAACTAAACAACGTACAAATAAGAAGAGTTGCGCATACTGCAAAACTTTCTAAATCTAATAAAGATTTATCTAATAGTATAACCCCTTTAAACAAAAAACTACAAGGTACTGAAACAGCATCGGGTGGTGCTGCCACATCTGTACTTGAGCTTGGTCGTGTTGTTTCTGATGCGCCTTATGGTATTAGAGGTATGGCAAACAACGTTTCTCAGTTATCCTCTAACATATTGTTTTCAGCTCAACAAATAGATAAAGCTACGGGTAAAGTTGTAGGGTTTACAGGAGTCATAAAAGGGATGGGAAAGGCTTTTATGGGTCCTCTTGGTATATTGTTTGCCATACAAGCTGTTATTGCAGCCGTTGATTTCTTCTATGGGAGTACAAAAAAAGCAGAAGAAGGTGTTGAAAGTTTAGATGGAGCAGCGGGAAGAGCAGGCTCTAATCTTAGAATTTTATCACAAAGTTTAGAAGCAGGCACTTTAAGTCAAGAAGAATCAAGTAAAGCAGTTAAAGCAGCAAATGAAGAGTACATTGGTCTTAACCTCGTATTAGATGAAAATAATAAACTAACAGACGACAGTGTAGTAGCTATAGATTCTAAAATAGAAGCACTTGCAAGATTAGCAAAAGCTCAAGCCTTACAGAAGTTAGTAGAAGACCAATATGCTAAATTATTGCCATTACAAATAGCTCAATCAGGTTTGGAAGCAAAGGCTATGAGTAGAGAGGCAACAGCCTTGAGTGCGCTATCTTTAGCTTATAAGGAAAATGGAAATGCACGAGCTTTGCAAGCAGCATTATCTGCAAGGTCAGCAGCAACAGAAGGCACAGACGCTATAGATAAGATAGAAAAAAAAATACAAGAATTATTAAAGGTCGCAGGAGATGAAGGGTTAATTGATGAGCTTTTCAAAGGAAAGAGTAAAGGAAAAGGAAAAACAAAAAGAAATAAGGTTGATTTACTTGGATTAGAGTCTGTAAAGATAGGTGAAGAAGCTAAGAAGGCTGAAAAGGTATTACAAGCTGTGTTAAGTGGTATGCAAATAGACAAGTTAAAGGTAAATCCATTAGACCTTAACTCGTTTCTAAGGATAGATACAACACTAAGTCCTGAGGCACAAGCCGCAATAAAAGCCTACAATAGAGCTGTTGCAGACCAAATGATTAAGGAGTCTGAAGCTGAAGATATAGAGACTCTTATAAAGACTTACAAGGTACTTATGTCAGGAGTGACTGATTTTATTGATGGTGAGTATGATAGACAACTCGTGGTAGAGAAGAACAAAACTAACGCAATGAACGAAGAGCTTAACAATAGGCTCTTGAATGAAAACCTGTCAAAAGACGAGAGAAAAGGGATACAAAATGAGATATACCAAAATGACGAGAAGCTTAGAAAAAAACAAGACATAATAGCTAAAAAAGCGTTTATGACAAGCAAAGCCTTTAACATAACAATGGCAACCATAGACACGTTTTCAGCAGCGACAAAGGCACTTAATGACCCTACTCCAATGCCTACTCCCTTAAGATTAGCATTAGTAGGTGCTACAATTGCGAGTGGATTAGCTCAAGTAGCATCCATAGCGAGAACTAAGTTTCAATCATCTTCAGCATCTACACCTATAAATACAGGTTCAGGTGGTGGTAGTGGTGGTGGTGCTGACAGAGAGTTTAACTTTAATTTAGTCGGCAACACGCAAGGAAATCAGTTAGTAGATGCGATACAGGGTCAATTTAAAACGCCAATCAAGGCATTCGTTGTGTCTAAGGATATTACAACACAGCAAGAACTTGACACCAACATAAAAGGGTCAGCAACATTTTAAAATACAACAATAATAATAATTTTAGTTATAATAATATGAAAAAATTAGATACAGTAGAGCTATTTATTGACGAGTCTAAGGAATTAGACGGTATAGAAGCTATAAGTTTAGTGGAGTTTCCTGCTATCGAAGAAAATTGGGTAGCACTTAACCAACACAAAGTAGAGTTTAAGACTATTGATATCGAGAAGAGAATTGTCGTAGGATTGGCATTAGTTCCTGACAAGAAGATATACAGAAAAAGTGGAGACTACGAATATAACATAGTGTTCTCAAAAGACACTGTATGCAAGGCGTCAGAGCTGTACCTAAAGAAACTAAAGACAAATAACACAACCTTAGAGCATCAAACATTAACAAGTGGTGTTTCTGTAATAGAATCTTGGATAGTAGAAGACTCTGCAATGGATAAAAGCAATCTATACAGTTTAAATGCTCCTACGGGTTCTTGGGCAGTTATAATGAAGATATACAACGATAACGTATGGGAAGATGTTAAGGCAGGTAAGTATTTAGGCTTCTCGATTGAAGGTATGTTTAGCGATAGTGTTCAAGAAATGAGTTCTGAAACGGAAGCAGAGCTTATAATCAAAGAAATTCAAAAAGCATTCGAGGATGAGAGCGAAATACTGTAAATGCCAAAACACATACACAATAGATAATTGTGAAGACAAAAGATGTAAGCAACCTGAATATTGGAAGCAAGGAATAGGTAGTATTCACAAACAAGAAGAAGAGGATTAAATGGGGTTTAAAAAGAACACATCTTTTGAAGTAAGACCTGACAAGCACACGCCTGAAGAAATATTGTTGTTAATTCCTGAAGAGGGAGTAATTATATACGATAGATTTCTCAAGGTGACTAAGATGTGGAACGGAAGTATGTGGGAAACTTTAAGTTCAAACTCTACAACCGTATCTCAGAAGTCTGCTAATTATGCATCATTGACCGCAGGAACAATAGTAGGTCAGATTGCATATGTAAATGCTTCATCAGGAACACCTTGGCTACCCTATAGCTACGGAGGTACTTATTATCCCGCAGGATGGTATTTATGGAACGGAACAATATGGGTAAGTGACAGAAACAACGTCTCAGAGCAATTACAACTTAATGTTGAAGGATTAGGAAGTAAAGTAGATAAAATCTCAGGAGATAGGCTAATATCGGCTTCAGAGATAGCTCAGTTAGAAAGTAAGTTGTTTAATATATCTATAAACTTTCAGGAGGTTGAGCCTTTTAATTATACACCAAGAGTTGCATTTAAAATAAACTCAATTACAAATCCCGATAGCCTTACTGTAACAATTACGGTAAACGGCAATCCTTATTCATTGGGAGTTAGTATTGCTCAATATGCAAGTGTTGTAGTAGTTGTTAGTGGCATTGGATTTATTAACCTAAATAGTGAAGAGATTTGATAAATAGTAAAGACCAATATTTTAACGTAAAGTCTTCAGAGGGCGGAGGAGGAGGAATTTCAGGCACTGCTTTTAGTGACGGTTACGAGGTCAAGTTAATTATAGCAGATAGCAATAACCCTCCATTAGATAACGTAACATTAGATATAGATTATGAGATAGACGACCAAATAAACAATCAGACCGAGACAGTTGAATTAGCCTTTCCTTCGGGAGTTTACGGTGATGCTTCAGCACCTCCTTTAGACACAAGAGGATTTTTAATTAGTGTATGGTTATCAGGTAGCACGAGTAGTGTTGGTGAAGTGGATAACCCATCAAATGCAAACGGACAAGATGATAGTTCTTCTGCGTTACTATCGACAAATGCATTAGGAAGCAATACAGAGCAGTTAGATTCTGAGATAGGCTCTAACATAGGCTCTATATCTTTTACAACTGCAACTTATAGAGGTTGGTTTGTTTCGACAACACCATTAGCGACAGGAACAGCTACTTTAATAGCACACTCCTCTGACAACTCTTTCTCAGACATAGTTATGTACACCGTGAGCGAAACAAATGGTGGAGACAACTACTCTGATGGTAGTTTTACTTTTGACTTATTTGCGTCAGGAGTAGATACACTATCTAAAATACAATCACTACAGATTTACCACAGAACGGTAGACGCAGTAGCAGGAGTTACCCCTGCAACATTAAATGTTGATGCAGGTAGCTTAGAACTAAACTTAATATTATAAAATGGGAAAAACAGAGACTGCAACAGAAATAGTTTACGCGGGTGACGGATTTACGATTACCGTAAAAAAAGATAGTGACTTCTTAGATGTACACCAAAGAACCAACTTAAACTCAATATTTAGCAACGGAGGAAGTCCTCAAACTTGGCAAGAATTGGCGAATTATTTAGACACAAAAATATAAGATATGAGTAAATTAAAAGTAAATGAGAGTGCAGGTGGTCAGATGGGTCATTGGAAATTAGATGTCTACAAAGGAGACGTTCAGAGTAAAGAAACGTACTTAGAAAGTATTGAGGGATACAACCTTATAACAACGGTAGGTAAAGAGTTTATCTTAGATAGATTAGTAAGTAACTCAAGGTCTGTATTAAGTCGTATAGGAGTAGGCACAAGCGGAACTTCTGCTAACGTAGCCAACACATCTTTGTCTTCTTCCTACTTTAAAGCATATGACTCATCACCTACGAGGATTGGCAGGACACTAACCTTTATAACAACATTCGGAACTTCTGACGCAAACCTTAATTGGCAAGAGTTAGGTATGGATAACGGAACTACATTGTTAAACAGAATTGCTCCAATAGGACCTTTCAATAAAACAAGTGCAGTATCAATAGTAGTAACGGTTACGGTGACGCAGAACTAACCAAAACCGAACAACAATAATCAAATTAGTTATATTAACAAGTAAATATAGATTTATGAAAGCAAGTGAAATAGTGAATGGCATCAAGGACTTATTAAAGCTATCCAAACAAGAAGTGGAGAAGGTTGAGGTAGTAGAAGATGTTAAAGTAGAATTAGCGGAGGACGACAAGAAGCCAAAGGAAGAGCCAAAGGCAGAAGCAAAACCCGAAGAGAAGAAAGAAGAAGTTGCCGAAGTAGTTGCAGCAGCGTTTGCAACACAACAGGAGTTGTCTCAAGTTAAGATGGAGTTATTAGAAATGATAAAGTCTATTATCGAAGACAAAACATCTGTAGGTGACAAGGAAGTACCACAAGAGCTATCTACTCAAGTAGAGTTAGAGAAGCCTAAAGAAATTGTACACTCACCTGAAGCGGAAGTGGATAAAAAGAAAGTAGTATTGTTCGAGAACAAGAGACCTGCTACTATTCAAGACAGAATTAATCAAATGTTATTTAATAATTAAATTTAAAGAAAAATGGCTACTACAACAAGTATTACTACGACCTATGCAGGTGAAGCAGCAGGGAAATATATCTCAGCAGCTTTACTAAGTGGAAACACAATGGCAAACGGTGGATTAACAATCAGACCGAACGTGAAGTTCAAGGAGGTTGTTAAGAGATTAGAATTAGATGGAATCGTAAAGGATGGAACGTGTGATTTTGACGACACATCAACACTAACGATTACAGAGAGAATTTTACAACCTGAAGAGTTCCAAGTGAACTTAGAGATGTGTAAGAAAGACTTTCGCTCTGATTGGGAGGCTATCCAAATGGGATATTCTGCACACGACAATTTAGCACCTAATTTCCAAAGCTACTTAATTTCTCACGTTGCTGCTAAAGTAGCACAGAGAACTGAGCAAGTAATTTGGGGTGGTGTAAACGGAAATGCAGGTGAATTTGATGGGTTTGGAACTTTATTGGCAGCAGATGCTAATTTACCACAAGCAAACGAAGTTGCAGGAACAACAATTACAGCAGCAAATGTTGTTGATGAATTAGGTAAAATTGTAGACGCAATGCCTTCAACTCTTTACGGAAGAGAAGATTTCTGCATCTACATTTCACAACACATTTTTAGAGCATACAAGCGTTCATTAGGAGGTTTTGGAGCAAACGGAGTTGGAGCAAGTGGTGTAAATAGTCAAGGAAATAACCAAGATGTTAATATTGTTTACTTTGACGGTGTTAAATTGTTTATGTCAAACGGATTAGGAGCTAACCAAGCAATTGCAACGACTAAGGATAACTTACACTTTGGTACAGGTTTGTTAGCAGACCACAACGAAGTTAAGGTCTTAGATATGGCAGACTTAGATGGTTCTCAGAATGTAAGAGTAATTATGAGATATACAGCAGGAGTTCAGTACGGTGTTGTTGAAGACATTGTAACTTACGGAATTACAAATACAGCTAACGATTAACATTAGCTTTTAAGATAAGATTAAGGGTAGGTAGTTTCTACTTACCCTTTTTTATTTAACAATAATTAAATACATATATAAAATGGCGTGTGATATAACGAGAGGTCGATTAGAGCCTTGTAAAGAAAGCGTAGGTGGGTTAAATGCTGTCTACTTTGTAAATTACGGAGACTTAACTCCTGAAATAAGCTCAGAATTAGAGATAACGACTGTAGGTACTTCTGTTTCTTTATTTAAGTTTGACTTGAGAGGCACTTCTTCTTATTCTGAAACTATCAATTCAAGTAGAGAAAATGGTACTACTTTTTATGAGCAGGTATTAGAACTTACTTTAAATAAATTAACCAAAGAAGACCACAAGACTATTAAGGTTTTGGCAGCAGGAAGACCGCACATTGTAGTAGAAGACAATAACGGAAATCTATTTATGGCAGGGTTGGAATACGGTGCAGACTTGACAGGTGGTACGATAGTAACAGGTGGAGCGATGGGAGACAATAGTGGATACACTTTGAGCTTTACAGGTATGGAAAAATCACCTGCAAACTTCTTGGAAGCAGATGCAAATGTTGGAGCGACATTAACCGCAGTAGGATTTGCAAGTCCAACAGTAGGAGCATAATTGCAAGTAAATTAACTAAATAGACCTCATCTTAATCGGTGGGGTTTTTTTATTAAAACAAAAATTGCAATTTGTGGTTATATTAGTATGATTATAATGAAGCCAATATCAACTCCCCAAACTATCTCAATTATCCCAAGGGACTCAAGCATAGCATCCGCAACGCTATTCCTTAAAAGAGATGGTGATGGAGCTGATTTGACACAAGTAATATCATTGTCAGACGCAGGAAACTATAAGGAAATTACATTTTCTTCAACCATACTAAAAGAAGGCTACACATACTTTTTAGAGATTTCAGATGGAACGGACTTAATCTACAGAGACAAGGTGTTTGTAACAGCTAAAGACAACTTCAAGATTAAACACAAAATACTTTCAGATAGCTTTACTCAATATAACGAAGTTGATGATAACACATATAAAATATAATGGCAAAAAAGGAAAAAATATATAAGGATAGCATAAGGGTTGTTAATTTAGCAACCTATGACGCACCTGTCATAAAGGAAGAACACAATAAGGATTGGGTATCTTTTGGTCAGAACAACGACTACTTCGACAGATTAATTGACAGATACTTAGACAGTCCAACAAACTCAAGGTGTATCAACGGTATTATTGATATGGTCTACGGAAGAGGTTTAGAGTCTACAAATTCAAGCATATTTCCAAGTCATTACGTTAAGATGCGTAAGCTGATGCGACCAAAAGAAATCAAGAGACTTATAAACGATTACTACCTATTAGGTCAAGGAGCTTTGCAAGTAAGCTATTCTAAAGACAAGAAGACTATCTTAAAGGTGTCTCACTTCCCTATGGAAACATTAAGGGCAGAAAAGGCTGTTAAAGGAATAATTAAGGCATACTACTACCATCCTAAATGGGTAGATTTAAAAACAAGTGACGAGCCAAAAAGAATACCTACTTTTGGTAACGGAAGTGACAATGAGTTAAATGAGATTTACATATTTAAACCATACAGAAGTGGATTCTATTACTATGCTACTACGGCATACCAAGCGTGTTTACAATACGCAAAGTTAGAGTCAGAAGTATCTAATTACCATATCTCTAATATTGAGAATGGTTTAGCACCATCTTTATTTATAAACTTTAATAATGGTATTCCTGACTCGACTGTTCAGCAGTCAATAGAGAGTAAAATTAATAAGAAATTTAGTGGAACATCTCAAAGCGGCAAGGCTATTATAGCATTTAATGACAGTGCAGAAACAAAAGCAGATATAACACCTATACACCTACCTGACGCTCACGCACAATATCAATTCCTTTCTGACGAAGCTACAGCTAAGATTATGTTAGGTCACGGTATAGTATCACCAATTTTATTAGGTATTAAAGACAATACAGGATTTGGAAACAATGCGGAAGAATTAAGAACTGCATCTGTATTGATGGATAACGTTATTATTAGACCATTGCAAGACGGAATATTATACGGTTTAGAGGAGTTGTTAGAGTTTAATGATATTCACCAAAACTTATACTTCAAGACGTTACAGCCTATTGAATTTACAGAGTTGGATAACGTATCTACACAAGTAAAAAGAGAAGAGGAAACGGGAGAGAAATTATCAGCTATGTATATGGATGATTTCGCTGACGAAGACGGTGATGATATGATTAGTCAATTAGAAGGCTTAGGAGAGGTTCTTAGCGATGATTGGAGTATGATACATAGTGAAGTATATAACGAAGGAAAAGAAGAGCTTAAAATGTCTGATTTAGCGTCAGAGAAAAAAGACAATTGGTTTAAGCAGTTGCTTTCATTAGCTAACCCTAAGAAGAAATCTACTGAAGATAGTGATGTATATAAGATTCGCTATGCATATATGCCTGAGAGAAAGTCACCAATGAGCAGAAACTTCTGTAAAAGTATGGAGGCATTGACTTCTAAGAAATTGGTATTTAGGAAAGAAGACATTAATATGATGTCCTTTAGAGGAATTAACAAGGAGCTTGGTCACAAGAAGAGAGCATATAGTTTGTTAAAGTTTAAAGGAGGTAAGAATTGCCACCACTATTGGGAACTGAGGGTATATCGCAAGAACGGCTCTACAATAAGTCCTGATGCTGCATACGAAAAAGGACTAAAAAAACCAAACAATCCGTCAGAAATTGACGAAAAGATGATTGACAGAGCAGACAAAGGAGCTTATCCATCTACTAAAATATAACAAATGAAGGCATTATTTATATCAGTTAAAGATTTAAAGGACAAGTCTATTATAGACGGAGGAACAGACGCAGACAAGTTGATACACTTTATTGAGGTGGCACAAGATATGCATATCCAAAACTACTTAGGCGGTAAGCTGTACGACAAGATGCAGGAATTAGTGCTTTCAGATGACATTGACACTGCACAGTATTCAGACTACAAGTCTCTTAGAGATGATTACTTGAAGCCTATGTTAGTTTGGTATAGTCAAATGGAGTACTTGCCTTTTGCAATGTTTAAGATTAACAACGGAGGAGTGTCTAAGCATACGAGCGAAGATAGTGCAGGTGTTGATTTTAGGGATATAGATAGAATGCAAAGTAAGATTACGGGTAGAGCTGAATTTTATACAAACAGATTTATTGACTACATCTGTGACAACAATAACAAGTTTCCTGAGTATAATGCTAACCAAAATGGTGATATGTACCCTGACAAAGATTCAGACACCTTCTCAAGTTTTGTATTGTAATGGAAGAATCTAAGAAGAGAGGTAGCTACAAAATTAAAGAAACTAATAGGATTAAGTTAATGTCATTCTATAAGAAGGTCAATGACGGAAAGTTAGATAAGTTAGGTAAAAATAAAGAGGAAAAATAATGGCAAACAATATAAATTGGGGTAGCATATATAAGAAGACCAACTTTGGTAAAGGTGTGACAAACGCCACTAATGGTTGGGGAAGTATTTATGCAAACTTAGTTAGCAGTATTTCAGGAATATTATCTTCACTAAAGTCTGTGGGAACTTATTACGAGAACGAAGAAGCTACGGAAGAAACTCTTAATAGTCTTGAGAAGTGTAAGATATTAGAGAAGGCAAGTATTCTTATTACACCTACTTCATATAGTGATGGTGTTTTACACGCTGCTAAACCTACAAATGGATTAGGGGTTGAGGAAGTTGTAAACGGAGATTTTGAAACGGATAGTGATTGGACTAAAGGCACGAACATTACTATTAATGAGGTTTCTGCTATTTTTTCATCTACTCCATCAGGAAATAGCCTTACACAATCAAATTTCTTAACAATAGGAAAAACCTATATATTTGTTTTTTCTGTTTCTAATTTTAGTGAAGGTTCTGTAAAGATAAGATTTCCTTTTAATTCTTCAAATTTAATAGCATCAAACGGAACATATACAGAAACCGCAATAGCTACATCAGATGACTTAACTTTTCAAGCAATTGGGACTACGACTTTAAATATAGACAACGTATCAGTAAAAGAAGTTATATCAGCAGACTTAGACCTTGTAAGAGGAAGTGCTGCAACGAGAACAAACGCTAATGGTAATGTTGTTAGTGTTGATAAATTAGTTGAAAAAATAATAAACGGAGATTTTAAAAATGGTGATGAAAATTGGAATAGGGGTGCAGGATGGACTGTTTCAGATGGTATGGCTTCGTGTGATGGAACAGATGATACGGAAATACAGCAATCATTTTCAAGTAGTAACACTATTTTAAAAAAAATAACATTTACTGTTTTAAATTATACAAGTGGAACATTAAGGGTGTATAGTGGCGCAGGTGCTGATATATTATTTGAAGTAAGCGAAAATGGTACATATACATATTATGACTATTTATTGCAAAATAGAATTTTCATCTACTCAATTAGTTCTTTTATAGGCTCTGTAGACAACGTATCAGTAAAAGAAGTAATAGACGTTACCAACATTCCAAGAATAGACTACACAGGCGGAGTAGGGCATATACTATTAGAGGGTCAGGCTACTAATTTAATTACTTATTCGGAGGATTTTAGTGATTCAAGTTGGAATAAACAAGCGGGAGTTACGCCAACATATAACACAACAGAAACTTTAAGTCCTGATGGAACAAACAACGCTACGAAGATAATTGGCAATGGTAATTCGGGGATTTTTCGCTTAGGGGTAAATGTTACAGGAGATGTTGCAAGAACTGTTTATTTAAAAAGTGTAACAGGAAGCACAACCGCTATATTAAGAGACCCTTACGGAAATGCAGTAGTAGTGAATAATATAACTATTACAGAAGATTGGCAAAGGTTCGATTTAGTAGGAGATAATGAGGGGTCGATTCAAGGATTATGGGTGGATGATATAACTTCAAGCGGTCTTTATATGTGGGGCGCACAATTAGAAACAGGCACAACACCATCAACCTACATACCAACAAGCGGAGGCACTGCTACACGTCTTGCAGAGACTTTAAGTAGGGGCGGTTTATCTTCTTTAATTAATAGCGAAGAGGGGGTTTGGTATTTGGATGTTGCCTCTTTATCAAATGGGATAAGATCGCAATACATTTCTTTGTCAGATAATACTTCAAATAATAGAATTAATTTACAATATAGATCTGATATTGACAGAATTATTTTTAGAATGGAGTCTAACGGATCTCAAGTTTTTGAATTTAATAATACTAATATAATTCAAGACAATTATAACAGAATAGCTATAAAGTGGGGTTTAAATAATTTTGCTGTTTTTATAAACGGAATTAAAGAATTTGAATCATTAAATGGATCAACCTTTAGTGCAAATGTTTTAAATTTTTTGTCTTTATCATTCAACAATGGATCAACGGCAAAATTTGAAGGAAAAATAAAAACCTTAGCAGTTTACAAAGAAGCTCTAACAGATGCAGAACTACAATGTTTAACAACGCAATCTTAAAATAATAAAATGGCAATAACACCAAGCATAGCATTAATTCCAAGCGGATATAAAGATGGTTTAATTTACAGCAAACTACCTATAAACGGTCAGGCTGACTTAAACTTCTTAAGAGGTGGTTCGGGTGGCTCTGCTCGTAGATTTACTAAAGAAGGCTTATTAGAGGAGGTTTCAGGCAATACGCCTCGTTTAAATTGGGAACAGTCTAACAATCCGTCTTTACTCATAGAGGATACTTCAAGAAATATTGTTACATACTCAGAAGAATTTACGAGAGCCAATTGGAATAAAATTAACATAACCGTTACAGGTAATGAACAAATAGCTCCTGACGGCAATAAAAGTGCTGATAAAATTCAAAGAACATCAACAAGTGCTTCTTACATATCAGACTCACTTGATAAGTCAAGTTCTTCTGCAATAAATATGTCAGCAAGTTTCTTTGTTCAAAAGGGTTCAGGAGACTATGGAGCTGTTAGAGTTCAGGGTTTGTATCCTGCTCGTGTTGATTTACAGTTTAGATACTCAACCTCAGAAGTGGTTTTGGTAACTTCAACCACATTCACAGCAACCTCATCCTCAATAAAAGAGGTTAAGAAGGGTTTTTTTAGGGTTTGTGTTTCTTTTATTACCGACAATCATCCAAGTTTGTCACCAAGTTTTTCACCAAGAAGCTCTCAAGGTCAAATAGATAGTACAGATACAAGCTCAGACGCTTATGCTTATTTATGGGGAGCACAATTAGAGGAAAATAGTTACAGCTCTTCGTATATTCCAAATTTTGGAACAGGCTCAGGAGTAACAAGACTAAAAGAATCATTCTCAAAGTCAGGATTAAGTGAGTATATAGACAGTCAATCAGGAGTTTTGGAGGTTAGATGGAGGTCTTTTTCAAACAACTTATTTAAGAGAGCTATATCAATTAATGACAACACAGGATTTACCTCTAATGAAGTTTTTATTGAATGGAGTAATGTTTCTAACAAGGTTGAAGTAAGGTATCAAGGTGGAGGAACTTCTTGTCTTGTTTCAGGAATTTCACCAACACCTATTACAGAATTTAATACAGTTAAGGTTAAATGGAATTATGATGGGTTAGCTGTAAAAATAAACAATATTGAATTAGGTACGAATACAAATATAACAATTCAAACAGCAGGAAGAATGAATACAGTATCATCAACAAGAGGTAATGGTGCTGACTTTTTTCAAGGAGATATTGAGTACATACAAATATATAAAGGAATAGAAAAATATTAAGAATATAATTATGAATATAGGAAAATACGAGTTTAATTCAGCAGAACAGTTTAATGCAAAAATGGACGCCTTACACGACATCGACCAAGAAGGAAACGAGATACCTAAAATAAAGTTTGCATTCGTGCCTTTAGGTTATATCGTTTTAGAAAAGGCAATATATAACGAACAAGGAGAGGAGGTAAAAGAAGCCGTCTACTCGGAAGGGTATCACGTTGATATGGCTTGGTTCTTGGAAGACACTTTTGATGAAGAGGGTAATTTAGAAAAGAAAGACCATCCTTACGGTTGGAAAAGCTATAGCGTAGAATTAGATAACGAAGGAATCCACTCATTCTTAGGAGCGAGTTATTTAACACATAAATTTTAATGAAACTAACTGACTTGAAAATATACGGATTAAACGGTTTTGCCTTTGCAGTGAACTATACTGAAATTGAGCTTGGATTAAAGATATTACTAACCTTAGTGGTTATTGGCTACACCGCACAAAAATGGTATTTAATGAATAAAAACAAAGGAAAAGATGAGTAAATACTTTAAAAATATAGAAGAGAATATGGATGTTTGCTTCTTGGAAAAGTTAGATGCTGCAAGAGAATATGCAGGTATCCCTTTTAATATAAACTCAGCGTACAGAAGTCCTGAGCACCCTGAATCAATAAAGAATCCTACATCAAGCCACATCAAAGGCTTAGCAGTGGATATAGCTATACGAAGTAGCAGAGAAAGGTTCTTGGTCTTAGAGGCTCTAATACACGTTGGCTTTACGAGATTGGGGATTGCAGAAACTTTTATTCACGCAGATTTTGACTTGGATAAATCACAAAATGTTAGTTGGACTTATTAAA
>Ga0222644_1000292_pt1 | contig 18969 bp, 16 predicted proteins | sample AntAcemetagen291_FD_179800 | JGI IMG/M metagenome (GOLD analysis project Ga0222644, IMG submission 179800) | Saline water microbial communities from Ace Lake, Antarctica - #291 | ecosystem: Environmental > Aquatic > Non-marine Saline and Alkaline > Saline | place: Antarctica: Ace Lake...
CAAATGGTTTGAGCAAGTGCTTCTCCCATCATTCTTCCCGTGTACCATACTGCTTCAATAGGCCTTCTTCTGCCTATTGCCTCACGCTGCTCTGCACAATCTCCTATAGCATAAATGTCTTTGACACTCGTTTCTAGAAGTCTGTTTACTTTAACACCGCGACCTAACTCGATGCCAGACTCCTTTAAAAAGCTCACATTAGGAGCTACTCCAGCGGTAAGACCTACCACATCACATGCTATAAGCTCGCCAGTTTCTTTAATTTTTATGGCTTTACATCTTCCGTTGCCATCCTCTATAATTTCTTCTAAGTTGGTGTTTAATCTCAAATCGATCCCGTTAGCTATCAGTTCTTCATTCACTAAAGCACTTTCTCCAGCAGGCAACACTCCATTCCAGAAGCTATCTTCTCGCACTAAAAAAGTAACTGGAATATGACGCGAGTGCAACATCTCTGCCATCTCAATTCCTATAAGCCCACCGCCTACAATTACCGCTCGTTTACACACCTTATGATCGGGTGCATTTTGCTCTAATTTCTCAAGATCTTGTTTGTGATAGAGTCCTTGAACCCCATCAAGATCCTGCCCTGGCCAGCCAAAATTATTAGGAAGACTGCCCGTAGCGATAATCAACTTATCAAAACTCATGGATTCTCCAGAAGTAAAAAGTATCGTTTTATTAGCTCCAGAGACTTTTTCTACCCAAGCGGTTTTCAATTCTATTCGGTTTTTTTTCCAAAACCAATTCTCATAAGGTTGCGTGTGCTCAAATTTCATGTGCCCCATATACACATACATCAATGCCGTACGAGAGAAAAAATAATCGCTCTCGCCAGAAATAATAGTAATGCGTTTATCAGAATTCTTTCTAATGTGGCGCGCAGCGGTCACTCCAGCGATGCCATTTCCTATAATAACTATATGTTCCATGAATGGGTGTATGATCAGGTTACAAATCAACTGATTTTTTAGAGCTATACATAAGTAGAAACTTCATTTCAGGTGGTACATTCTTCCTTAAATCAGTCTCTATTATATAGTATAAGGTGTAAGTTATGCTATTATGCACCATCGAGATCATATTTGTGTAACGATAAGATTTATTTAAGAATTGCTTTCTATTCTCTTTTATGAATAACTAGTTATCCTGACATCGCTCAAGGCGAAAACAAAATCTATATAAAGCTCGAAAGCTCTACTAAAACTGGTAAGAATAGGGACCGCATCATATATTCAGTTAAATAAAAACAAAACTGGCCAATTTTGACTAAATTTATAGAAAAGTAGTACTGATGAGCACCTACCGCAACTTAATAGCTTTACGTATTTTAAAACTTGCTTAAATTTTGATTCCTAAAAGCTCCATGAAAAAAATACTCTTGCTAGTTCTAACAATAAGTATGCTCTCCTGCAATTCAAAAAGCAAAGGTATAGCACAAAATGAAGGTATCGATCAAAAAGCAACAGCTTCAAAAATCAATGGCATTACTCTCGTAGCCACGAGTGATTCCATAGACCATACCGCCATACTTCCTTTTAAAAATTACAACGCAAATTATGCTGCTATCATTCCCTATGCATGGATGCAAAGTCTAGAAGAACCAACAGTAAATTACGAAGAAATAAGAGGCTGGTGGGGCGAGAAACCTAAAGGAGTAGCCATCACGATCAACCTGATGAAAGATCAAGGGATAAAAGTATTACTTAAACCTCAAATCTGGATAGGTCGTGGCGATTATACGGGCCATATCAACCTTAAATCAGAAGAAGCATGGAAGACGTTAGAAAATAGTTATACCGACTACATCATGAAATTTGTCCACATTGCCGCTCGAGAAAACATAGGTATGTTTTGCATAGGCACCGAGTTGGATTCTTTTGTAAAAGAACGACCGGCATACTGGCTGCGGCTCATAAAAAACATACGTAAAATTTATGCAGGAAAGCTCACGTATGCCGCAAACTGGGATAATTACAAACACGTAACTTTCTGGAACGATCTAGACTATGTTGGAGTTGACGCGTATTTCCCGTTGAGTGATGAGAAAACGCCAGATGCTGCCACGATAACAAAAAACTGGCAGAAATGGAAAAATGAAATGAAAGGGATTTCAGAGAAGTATGGCAAGAAGATTCTGTTTTCAGAATACGGTTATATCAGTGCCGATTATGCTGGTAAAGAACCTTGGAAAAATGCAGGAGAAGACCGAGAAGTAAATGAAGAAGCGCAGCACATCCTTTTTGAACAGCTTTATAAAAACATATGGCAGGAAGACTGGATGGCAGGAGGTTTTATATGGAAGCACCATGCCGAGGATAGCAAATGGCGTGGCTATGAAAAACGTTTTACACCACAAAATAAAAAAGCGCAACAAACTATTGCAAAAGCCTATCAAAAAGCAAGTAGCGGCTGATCGCATCTGCCCAATGATATCGAAAAGCAGGTAGCGCCCAATCGCATCCGCCCAATGATATCGAAAAGCAAGTAAGGGCGGATCGCATCCGCCCAATCGCATCTGCCCAATCGCATCCGCCCAATGATATCGAAAAGCAAGTAGCGCCCAATCGCATCCGCCCGATGATATCGAAAGGCAAGTAAGGGCGGATCGCATCCGCCCAATCGCATCTGCCCAATGATATCGAAAAGCAAGTAGCGGCGGGTCGCATCTGCCCAATGATATCGAAAAGCAGGCAGCGGCAGATAGAATCCGCCCTATCGCATTTGACCAATGTATTGAATAATGATCAAAAAATTTGATCTCGATCTAGAAAAGACATCATAAAGTTATTCCTATGAAATTACCCCAATTAGTGCTATTTATGATTCTGTTAGTAGGATCCACACAAATTGCCGAAGCTCAATTACTCAAAAACCAAAAACAATTTACCCGACAAGATTCCTTGCGTGGTTCCATCACTCCAGAAAGAGCCTGGTGGGATCTGAAATATTATGATCTCGATGTAACCGTAAAGCCTGATAATAAATTCATCTTCGGTTCTAATGCGATTACTTACGAAGTTCTAGAACCCTATCAAGTCCTGCAAGTAGATCTTCAAGAACCTATGAAGATTTTGAGCGTTACTCAAAACAGCAGAGAACTTGAGGTAAAACAAGAAGGAAATGCGCATTTTATTCAATTGGTAGATCAACAAATTGTAGGGGTTACCAACACTGTTAAAATAAGGTTTGAAGGAACACCTAGAGAAGCAAAAAATGCTCCTTGGGATGGTGGTTTTTCTTGGGAAAAAGACAACAACGGAAAACATTTTATCGCCACTTCTAATCAAGGCCTGGGTGCTAGTGTATGGTGGCCCAATAAAGACCATATGTATGATGAAGGAGAGAACGGAATGACCATCTCTGTAAATGCTCCAGCTGGATTAATGAATGTTTCTAATGGCCGCCTCACAAGCACAGAACTAAAAACCGATGGCTCTTCCACCTACACTTGGGAAGTAAAAAACCCAATTAATAATTATGGAGTCAACATCAATATAGGCGATTATGTCAACTTCTCTGAAGTCTATCAAGGAGAAGCTGGTCCCTTAGACATGAATTATTACGTACTGCGCGATAATTTAGAGAAAGCCAAAAAACAGTTCCAAGATGCGCCTAAAATGATGAAGGCTTTTGAACACTGGTTCGGTCCTTATCCGTTTTATGAAGACAGCTATAAATTAGTCGAAGTTCCTTATTTAGGTATGGAACACCAAAGTTCGGTTACTTATGGCAACAAGTATGTAAACGGTTACTTGGGCAGCGATCTTTCGAGAACTGGTTGGGGAATGAAATTTGACTTTATCATTATCCATGAATCCGGCCATGAATGGTTTGCTAACAATATTACCAATAAAGATATAGCTGACATGTGGATCCATGAGAGCTTTACCGCTTATTCAGAAAGTCTATTTCTAGATTATTATTACGGTAAAGAAGCCAGCTCTGAATACGTCATAGGCACAAGACGCACTATTAAAAACGACCGACCGCTTTTAGGGAATTATAAGGTCAACCATGAAGGCTCTGGAGATATGTATTATAAAGGAGCTAACCTTTTGCATACCTTAAGACAGATCGCAAATGACGATGAAAAATGGAGACAGATCCTGCGCGGTCTCAATAAAGAGTTCTATCATGAAACAGTAACCACCGCTCAAATAGAAAACTACATTTCTAAAGAGATGAAAATCGATCTAGCTCCCGTATTTGACCAGTATTTGCGTGACATACGTGTTCCTAAATTAGAATATGCTATCAAAAAAAATAAAATGCAGCACCGCTGGGTAGATGTGGTAGAAGGTTTTGAAATGCCTATTCAGGTTTTAATCGATGGAGAAAAAACGTGGATCACTCCTAGTTCAAAAATTCAAAAACTGAAGTTGCCTTCTAAGAAATCTGTATTTGAAGTTGTGGAAGATTTTTATGTGAATTATAAGAAAATAAGTAAACTGAAATAAATATGGATATGAATTACGCCAGCCTTTCTGATAGAATAAAAGCATTGTGCATTGATCAAATCATTCTGATCCTCACCATGTTTCTCACATCAGAACTACTCGCCCACTTTGAAAATGTCCCTACTTCGTTGAGGATTACTTTATTTGTATCGTTCTTCTTCTTGTACGAACCGGTGTGTGTTTCATTTTTTAAAGGTACTATAGGCCAGCAGTTCATTAATATCAGAGTAGAGAATCAGAAAGGAAATGGACTCAATTTTTTCCTTGCTATTTTAAGAATGCTGCTTAAATATATGCTAGGATGGATCTCTTTATGGACCATAAGCAGCAGTCCTATGAAACAAGCCATTCATGACTCGGTTGTAAAATCCATAGTTTTAAGAAACTAACTCCTTCAAACAATCCTCCACTTTTTCCTGCTCAAATTCAAACCCTGCATCCAGCTATCGCTGCGGATACACCTACCTGCTTTTCATAAATAGTTCTGATTCTGATCCTATAATAACGCTGCCCAATTCTACCAACCATTTAGGTTGAGAAATACCTATAGGTACCGCCAGTTGTTTTCTCAACACCTTCATAAATTCTTTATAAGTATTGGGATTTGGCGCAGTGACATTTACATTTCCTGAAACATCAGCTTTTATTGAAAAATCAATGGCGTTGCAAAAATTGATCAGTCGTTCCTGTGCTTCTGTTTATTCCTTCATCCTGGTTATAGAATTACAAAAAAAATAATTAAGATCTTAAATGTACGTGATGGCGACCTGCTTTTTAATAATTTTGCTTTCGCGAAAGCGGAAACACTTCAAAAAATGACTCAACAACAAGTAATAGAAAATACCATACAATTTGTAAAAACACAATTACAAGATGCCGAAGGTGGACACGACTGGTTCCATATAGAACGAGTATGGAAAAATGCTCAACTGATTGCAAAAGAAGAAGAATGTGATACCGCAGTGGTAGAATTAGGAGCTCTGTTGCACGACATAGCCGACTCCAAGTTTCATGATGGAGATGAAACTGTAGGTCCTAAAGTGGCTCGTGAATTTCTTGAATCGCTAGAATTACCAGAAGAAATTATCGCTCATGTAGAACATATAATCACATACATATCTTATAAAGGTGGACATCAAAGCAACGATTTTACAAGTAAAGAACTAGATATCGTTCAAGATGCAGACCGGTTAGATGCGATAGGTGCGATAGGAATTGCCCGCACCTTTAACTACGGCGGATTTAAAAACAGGTCTATTTACGATCCTAATATTGCTCCAGATCTCCACATGACCAAGGAACAATATAAAAAAGGTACTGCTCCTACGATCAACCATTTTTATGAAAAACTATTGCTCTTAAAAGATTTAATGAATACAGAAACAGGTAAAAAAACAGCCCAACAACGTCATGATTACATGCAAAGTTTTCTAAACCAGTTCTATGCAGAATGGAATGGCGAGAAATGATTATTTTTACAATAAAATTTGTCCCTTATGTTTGATCATGATAATAATGAAGGCTATCATTTAAGGAAGCATGAAAAGCTTCCCATTTATAGGAAGGCACAAGAAATCTCTACTCTAGTAAGAACTTTACTCAAGGGTGCAGAGACAGATGATTTAGAAGTATTAGAAGAAGAAGAAGAAGATCAGGAGTTCTTAGCCTATTTATTTGAAAATAAAAAACAAGACATGATTTCAAACGCACTTATGATTCCTGCAAAAATAGCTAGTGCTGAAAGTGGCGAGTTTTACGATTTACGCATGGAAAATGCGGCTATCATAAGAGTGGCCGCAAAAGATTTACTAATTGATGCTTCTGGATTGCAATTAGCCGGTTTCAAAGACATAGAATACCTAGATCTACTGCGTATAGAGGTGGAGGAATTCCGTGTTCTGTTTGCCGAATGGGTAAAGACCTTTGATCCAGAAAACTATATGATAGATCGCTGGGGACTCTTTAACCCGGATGGTGTGAATTATGACGATCCCGATGATGACATTCCTTTCCTTCCAGATGATTTGTTAGATTTATGAACATAGGACCTTTTGCGCAAAATAACCGTCAATTTTACTTGATACAACTACAGTACCTAGGGTTTAGATTTCATGGCTGGCAAAAACAACCCAATAACATACCCACAGTAGAACGCATGGTATGTAGAACTTTGCGTTATGTGTTTGATCATTCTAACTTTAAAGTACTTGCTGCTGGAAGAACAGATGCTAAGGTTTCTGTAAACGAAACTTGGATGGAACTGTTCCTTGATGATTCTAAAGAACTAGAGATGAATCAGTTCTTAGTTGATTTCAATCAAAATTTACCCAGTGATATCAAAGCACTTAAAGTTGAAAAAACAGACAAAGACTTCAACATCATCCAAGCGCCCAAAATCAAGGAGTACATCTACTTATTTTCTCATGGAGAAAAATTCCATCCTTTCTGCGCTTCTATGATGGTGTATATGAAAGAAACTCTGGATCTAGAGCTTATGAAAAAAGCTGCTCAACTCTTTGAGGGGACACACGATTTCTGGTCCTACACATATAAGCCATCTGAAACTACAGAAACTAATGTCACGATAGAAAGCTGTCTGATAGAAAATAATGAATTGTTTACAGCTAGTTTCTTCCCTGAAGAAAGCTTTATATTTAGAGTAAAAGGAAAGGGTTTTAAACGACATCAAATTCGCTTGATGATGGGAATGTTATTTGATCTGGGAATGCACAAATTCACATTAGATGAATTTAAAGAAACTCTAGATGGAAGTCTTCGACTTCATCTTTCACACATTGCTCCACCTAGTGGATTGATGTTGTATAAGAATGAATTCATATAAGAACCAACTATCATAATCAAAACACCTAGATTCTCGAATTTTTAGCTTTTTCCTTTTAAATGCCTTAAAATTTGCGACCGCAACATAGGCTATGCTTAAAGATTTATGCCTTGACAAATGAAAAATTAAATGGGGTAAATCCTTTGAAAATCTAAATGCTTTGAGCACATAAGAATGTTAAAGTGCTGTTTGCGTTATATAATATCTTTACTTTTAAAAACTTAACAAAAACACCCGTTATGAAAAAACACATTCTGCTGTTAGCCGTAATGCTTTCTACCTCATCGCTTTTTGCTCAAGATTTTGATAAAATAGATAAAAGCCCAATGGATGCGGCTTTTTTTCCTGCTGAAGCTGCTAAAAGATCTTTTAGAAAAGGGGTGACAGCTCCTAAAATCAGAGTTCTTTACGGTCGCCCATCCTTAAACGACCGCAACATCTTTACTACAGAAGACAAGAAAAAAGACGGCATCACTGTTTATGGCAAATCCTGGAGACTAGGGGCTAATGAAAGTACAGAATTACTGCTTATGCAAAATGCTATGATAGGTGGTAAACTAATAAAAGCAGGACGTTATTCTATAGTAGTAACTCCTACTGACAAGGAATGGACCTTCCACATCAATTCAGAAAATGACGGTTGGGGAAATTATTCTCATCAACCAGAAATGGACGTAGTAACTGTAAGCGTTCCCGTTAGCATGTCAACTGATAACTTAGAACAATTAAGTATTGCTTTGTATGCTCCTAACAATGATAATACCGTGCATCTTAAAACAGGATGGGGAACATACAGAGTAGAAATGCCTATCGTATTGCAATAACAACTCCTATTTACTTTAAAATCTCCTCCACTTCACCTAGTTGGGGAGATTTTTATTTTTAACGTTATTCCTATAGAAGCATAACAAAGTTTCTGGAGTAATTTAAACATCTATTCTACCTCAAGCCCCGTAAACTCAAACTTCTCCCCATTGAACAGACCTTGATCACTTAATTTAAGTGAAGGAATTACCAACAAAGCCATAAAAGACAAAGACATATATGGCGCGTGCAACGTGCAGCCCATCGATTTTGCCATAGCATCTAATTCTTGATATTGCTTCCCAATTGTTTCCCCGTTTTTATCACTCATTATACCTGCCACTGGAAGTGCAACGGTTTTTATAAGATCCTGGTCTCCATAAAAACGCGTAGCACAAATACCACCTTTTACCTCAATAATCGCATTTACAGCTTTACAAATAGAAACATCATCTGCTCCTACAGCTATAATATTATGAGAGTCGTGACCTACAGAACTGGCAATCGCACCTTGTTTTAATCCGAAATTTTTAATGAAGGCAATAGCAGGCTTTTCATTTTTATAACGATTAACAACTGTCATTTTTAGAACATCTGTCTCCGTATTTGAGATGAGGTTTCCTTCGTGTATCAGGCTTTCTGCAATTATTTCGTTAGTTACTAACTCGCCGTCATTACACTCTATAACACGTATTTTTTGAGCCGTAGATTCAAATCTGAAATCTGCTACTTCTTTTTTATCACAATTAAAATTATTGAGGTTCTCAAAAGCTACCTCTTGCATATGAACGGCTCCAAAATCGTAGACCAACTTTCCATTTATATAGGTTTGAAGTGTTTTAAAATCTTTTAAATCCTCGACCACAATACAGTCTGCTGCATCACCTATTTGTAAAGCACCCACTTGAAGACCATAATGTTTTATAGGGTTTAAACAAGCCACTTGAAGCACTTTAAACACATCTATGCCTTTTAAAATGGCACGAGCACAAAGCTCATTGATGTGGCCCAAGAGTAAATCGTCTGGATGCTTGTCATCACTACAAAACATCATGTTTTCAAAATGTTCTGGTAATAGGTCTATTAAAGCTTCAAAGTTTTTTGCAGCACTACCTTCGCGTATAATAATTTTCATACCTTTTTGGAGCTTTTCCAAAGCTTCATCAGAAGTAAAACACTCGTGATCTGTAGAAATCCCCGCGGCTATATACTTGGTAATATCGCCTCCTCTTAAACCTGGAGCATGACCATCAATGGGTTTATTGTAATGTTTTGCCCAAGCTATTTTTTTTAATACTTCCTCATCGTCAAAGAGAACGCCTGGATAATTCATCATTTCGGCAAGGTATTTAATCTCTGGATGTGCCATTAGGTTTTTAATACCCTCAGAATCTATTACTGCTCCAGCAGATTCAAAAGAAGTTGCAGGCACGCAAGATGGCGCTCCGAAATTGAATTTAAACGCTGTTTGATTTCCGTTTTCAATCATGAATTCTACCCCTTTTACACCCAGCACATTTGCTATCTCATGTGGATCGCTAACCGTAGAAACGGTTCCATGCCTAACGGCAAGTTTTGCAAACTCACTGGGAACTAGCATAGAGCTTTCTATGTGTATATGTGCATCTATAAAACCGGGTAAGATGTAATGGTTTACATCGTGTTCCTTCTCTACGATAGAAATTACTTTTCCATCTTCAAATATGATTTCACCTTTAAAAATGCGTTTGTTCGGGATATCTACTATCTGTCCTTCTAGTTTCATGTGGTTTCTTGTGGGTTATTGGTAAAAGTACCGCTTTCACAAATTTGTGATTTGAATGTAGTTATAATAAATTGAATTGTTTTTTGTTTTAACAAGCCAAAAAATACAAGCATAGCTCCAACTAAAAACCAATTTTTAAATGACGTAAAAATAAAAACTGCGGGTGCTGAGTTCGTTTTGATAAAACAATTTATAACGACATTTGATGTAAAATTTAGTGTAAATTGTTTGATGAATTCGGCTTTCGCCCTGAGCTACTTCAGGATAAACTTCTATTCTAAAAAAGAGAATAGAAAGCAAAACTCAAAATATGTATGCCCAAATCTAGATAACCTGAGCTTGCTTTTACTGCATGTATCAAAAAAATGCGCTAGGAAGTTGGGAATATAAAAAATTCCTACATACCTGTTCTGGATAGCTGCATACCTACCCAAAAATAAAGGAGCCAATTTTACAAGTCATTTTTCTAATACTAATAAAAAGGATATTTAAGTTATATAAGGAACTAACTTTTAGTAAATTTTTGTTTGCACAAAGCCAGTGGAGTGTCATTTTTTTAACAAGGAAAGAGGCATTTTTTTATTCTTCTGGAGCAAGCTCTACTATGAGACCTTCTAACTTTTCTGTAATAGGAACTTGACAACCTAAACGAGAGGTATCCTTTACATTTTGCGCTTCCCAAAGCATCGCTTGCTCGTCTTCATTGCGTTCTCCTAGATCGTGATCGCTTATTATATAACACTGACAAGTAGCACACATAGCCATCCCGCCGCAAACAGCTTGTACAGGTAAATCGTAAGCTTTACAAACCTCCATAAGATTCATATTCATATCTGTAGGGGCCAGTACTTTGTGCTCTACTCCTTCCCTATCTATGATCGTTACGTTTACGTCGGTCATTAGTTAACTCCTATTTTTTTAACAACCGCTTTTTCTGCCTCTTTACGAGAACCGTCAAAACCGTCTATACCACCTACAGTAGTGTATTTCATGACATAACGCTTATCAGGAAAAATACGTTGATAAGCACTTTGACACATCAAAGTTGCCTCATGGAAACCACAAAGAATCAATTTTAATTTCCCTGGATAGGTATTTACATCTCCTATGGCATAAATGCCAGGAATATTAGTTTGATAATCGAGCGTATTATCTACTTTGATAGCATTTTTCTCTATCTCGAGTCCCCAATCTCCAATAGGCCCTAATTTAGGAGCAAGGCCAAATAAGGGTATAAAGGCATCGCACTCGATCACTTCCATCCGTTTTGCTTTATCATTATGTTGTAATAAAACAGACGCTACCTTGTCTTCACCGCTGACATCTAAAATTTCAGCTGGGGTAATTAATCTTATTTTTTTTGCGTTTACCAGATCTTGAACTTTTTCTACACTATCCAGCGCACCACGGAATTCTTCTCTTCTGTGAACCAGCGTCACTTCTGAAGCAACATTTGCTAAGAAAATAGACCAATCTAGTGCAGAGTCACCTCCACCAGCAATGACTACTTTTTTATCACGGTAAACCTCTGGATCTTTAATCATGTAAGCCAGACCTTTGTCTTCATACTTTTCAATACCTTTTATAGCAGGCTTGCGCGGCTCAAAAGAACCCAATCCACCAGCTATAGCGACTATTTTTGCATGGTGCTTTGTACCTTTACTTGTAGCGACTATAAAAGAACCATCTTCAAGTTTTTCAATGGTTTGTGCTCTTTCACCTAATGTAAATCCTGGTTGAAAAGGTTCTATCTGTTTCATTAAATTAGTCACTAAATCACCCGCAAGAACCTCTGGAAAACCAGGGATATCGTAAATTGGCTTTTTAGGATATAATTCTGAACACTGCCCTCCTGGTTGTGCCAGTGCATCTATTAAATGACATTTAAGCTTTAATAAACCGGCTTCAAAAACGGCAAATAAACCAGTAGGCCCAGCGCCTATTATCAATATATCTGTTGTGATCATGTCTTGTTCCATAGCAACTTTAATGCTAATAATTAGAATGCACAAAGGTCGGCATCATTCCCTAATTAAGCAAATGATTAACTGTTTTCTATGAGTATATGAAGAGAAAGTAAATAGAATGGTTTTTTCTTAAAATGAATTAGGCTCATGCTCTATCCATTTATCAAAAGTTATACATCAAAAAATCCATCACAGTGGATGGATCAGGCTTTTTTTGAACGGTCAAACGCGAGATGTTAAAATAAGAAAACAGCCCATCTTAATATAATAAGTTACTCGCGTTGATATGACCTATTCAAAACTATTTATTTCGTTAGAACTGTGAATATAGGACTATTTTTTAAACCCTACAAAGCTTATAGGCTAATATCGAATTATTTTTTTAGACATTAAATTTTAAATCTTTGATTTTATTGAACCTGATAATTGTATAGAATAAACATCTTAGGGGGTTTTTAATTCTTAGGCTCCGTAAAATTCTACAAATGGTTCATTTGGTATTTCTTCGCAAAACACATGACTTTGTTCCACACTGTAAAATAACTTCGATATGTGTTTCACTAATAATAAAAGTAACCTCCTTAAAAGGTTTAAACTAAATCATGCAAAGTCTGATTTTCTAGAATCGCTAGGGTATTGTCTCTGACTTGAATCATCAACTTATTGACTGCACAGGAGTCTTCATCTAAACAGTCATCACATTTCTCATAAAAATTGAGACTCACACAAGGTAGCATAGCAATAGGACCTTCTAATATGCGATGAACAGTAGACATTCTGATCTTTTCGGGATCTTGCATTAGATAATAACCGCCGCCTTTTCCTTTGCGACTTCCTAGAATAGTATTCTTGCGCAATTCAAGTAATATTGCTTCGAGAAATTTATGAGGTATATTTTCTGACTCTGCAATGATCGCGATAGAAGTAGGCACTTGATCCTTTTGTCTAGCGAGATATGTAAGCGCTTTAATACCGTATTTAGTTTTTCTTGATAGCATGATCAAATCTAATGCTTTCTAATGTTCTGTGCTATGCATAAAAAATATTCCTAGCGTTTTTATGAATTACTATTCCTTTTGAACCGTTTCAACTAGATAGTCAGGATAGTTACTACCAAAATAGTATAGAAACCACTTGATACACATTTTATTAGTTACGTATTTCTATAAAATGGTGTTTTATTTGTCTACAAACCATAAGAAATGTTGAAGCAAAATAAACAACTATTTAAATCCTAAAGTTTATTTTTACTTTGTTTTACGCAATTGATCCGACAGCCATGCGTTTGCCCATTATTTGACAAGTACTTAATTTTAAAAGACTCTGTTATTTTTTAAACTAAAAAGACACCGATTTTACAACTCCATATAATAAAGATTCTTAGAAGAATAACAATTACAATCTTGTAAATAACTGAATACAAATGGTGTTTATTAATTACCTATTAACGAAAACAACCACCTAGTTTTGAGTAAATAATAGTGATTTTCTTTACCTTTGAGACAGATTTAACTCAAAAATTAAAGTTAAGAGATTATTTATTAATTCCAGTCCAATGATAATTGCCCAAAACCCTAAAGATGAGAAAGCTAGGATTAAAGCTCTTAGAAATCTAAACATCCTCGATTCTCTTCCAGAACAACAATACGATAATATTACAGAGCTCGCCTCTTTTGTATGTGACACCAGCAGTGCCGTTATATCTCTCGTAGACGAAAATAGACAATGGTTTAAGTCTCGGATAGGAATAGCGGTTTGTGAAACTCCTAGAGGAATTAGTTTTTGCGCGCATGCCATCCATAATCCCAAAGAACTTATGGAAATACCAAATACTCATGATGATCCTAGATTTAAAAATAATCCTCTTGTTCATGATAAGGACAATCCTGTTCTTTTTTATGCTGGAGTACCTATTTTAGATGAATCAGGTTATGCATTAGGTACTTTATGTGTAATCGATAATAAGCCTAAAAAACTTAACGAGAAGCAAAAGAAAAGTCTCAGGAATCTTGCCGAGCAAGTGCAGGAACTGCTAAAGCTCCACGCGAGAAATAACGAGTTAGAAGAATCTCGAGCAAGTTTGAAAAAGCATAATGATCTTTTAAAAGATTTTGCAGGAACTGTTTCACACGATATGAAAATGCCCCTAGCAAACCTTATTATAACCTCCGATATCCTCCATAAAAAATATTCGTCCATAATTGATGACACTGGTAAGCAATACTTGGATTACCTCAAGAAGTCATCACTATCATTAAGTGATTATATTACCAACATTCTCGCCCATTATGAAAGTTCCTCTTATGATGTAGATGACCGCAGTAGTTTTAATGTAAACGACCTACTTGAAAATATTATTGAGCTTATCAATATCAAACACCATTGTGTTATCAATCTTCCAGAATTTAATCACAGCATCCTTTGTAACCGTGTAGCTCTAGAACAAATATTTCTAAATTTAATAGGGAATAGTATTAAATATAATGACAAGGAAGAAGCGGTAATCGACATTAGTATTGCCTTAGACGAGAGTCATTATATATTCCATGTTTCTGATAATGGCAGAGGCATCCCAGAAGATAAGTTAGAGAGCATTTTTGACCTCTTTTCTACCGTGGGGGAATACGATCGTGATGGCCAGAAAGGACACGGTATAGGGCTTTCTACTGTTCAAAAACTCGTTGAAAAATTAGACGGTACAATTTCTGTAGATTCCCAACTAGGGGAGCAAACTACGATTACCTTTAGTATTGCTCAATAAATTTTAAGTTATAATTCCGCTTTCGCGAAAGCAGAATTATGACCTCTAATTTTCCAAATTTAAATTATCTACCGACTAAAACTTCCTTAGTGGTTTTACTTACTTTAATAATATCTGATAAAAGGCCTCGAGCTGTGACTGCCTTTCCAGCTCCAGCGCCTTTGATCACTAAAGGATTTGACGCATAGCTTTCTGAATAAATTTCAAAAAAACCATCGCTGCCTTTTAATTGGCCCGCTGGACTATTCTTGTTTACCGCTTTCAGTGAAACTTTAAGCTGTTTATTCACCACATCCAACTCGCCTAGATGTCGCAGGACTTCTCCTTCTTTTAAAACGTCCTTCTTTTTTTGTAAAACAGAATCTAAACTTTTAATCTCGTCTATAAACTGATTTAAAGAGGCTGTTCTCAAGGATGGAATGACTAAATCTTCTATTTGAATAGCGTCAAATTCTAGTTTTAACCCTGCCTCCCGAGCCAGAACTAATAGTTTTCTAGCCACATCATTCCCAGAAAGATCTTCTCTAGGATCTGGCTCCGTATAACCCTCTTTTAAAGCTTCGATTACGATCTCTGAAAAAGGCTTTACTTCTTCACTAAAACGATTAAAAATATAGCTCAAAGAACCAGAGAAAACGCCATTTACAGCAAACAATTGCTCCCCACTACTGTACAAATCTTTAACCGATTGAATAATAGGCAACCCTGCGCCTACATTAGTTTCATACTCCAACTGTAGATTTTTAGAAATTAATACAGCACGTATCTGATCATAGAATTCTTGTGATAGTGTGTTTCCTATTTTATTAGCAGTTACAATATTAAAATCATTTTCTAACAATTCTGGATACACAAGAGAGACTTCTTTACTTGCTGTGGCATCTACTGCTATTTTAGTCGCATCATAAAGGGTAGAAATCTTATAAAAACTATCGCTTTCTCGCATCTCAGATCTAGTGCCAAATTTTTCTTTCCAATCCAACGAGATCCCTTCTAGATCGAGCAAAACTCTCTTAGAATTAGCAAGACCTACAATTCTCACGTCGATATGGTGTTGCTGTTTAAAAAAGGAGTGTGATTGAAGTACTTGATCAATCAAAGTACTCCCCACATTCCCAATACCGAATATGTATAAATGTATTTGTTTCATTTGTTTGTTTTAGATAGATTGCTAAGCACTTTGTAGCAATCTGATTTTATTACAGGCTGTTTTAGAAGATTTAGGCAATCGGTTCTGGATGATACCGCTTAGAATTTCTTTTACCTGATCGTGTTCGATAAGAAAAGCATCGTGTCCATTCACAGAAGAAATCTCATGATAATTAATATCTTTTTCTCTCTTCAATAAATCAAACGTTCTTCTGTCTTCATGAGCCACAAAAAACCCATCACTGTCTATAGCAATTAACTCTATAACTGTTTGAGACGTGGCGATAATTGCGGCGATATCCTCACCGTGATTCCCAGCTGCGTCTGCACTGGTTAACAATTGATTGAGCAATCTATAGGCTGGTAAAGAGAATCTTTTTTTCAATTCTGTCCCGTGAAAGTCCAACCATTTTTGAACTTTAAAGCTTGATTTATCTTTACCCCTTCTAAATTTAGACCGCAGTCCTTGTGGTGACCGGTAAAAAGTCATCGCGTGCTGTCTAGCTACTTCCACTGGCTTTGAAGAGGTTGATAAGATCAATTCTTGAATGTGGCAACAAGCTATAACCCAATCGGTTGCTTTCCAGTCTGCGGCGATAGGCACGATAGTTCCAAATAATTCTGGCTGCTGCGCTAGCATTTCCCACAACAGCGCACCACCTATGCTTCCTCCTATTCCTAGGTCTATGAACGAAATGTTTAATAATTGTAATGCTTTCGCAAAAGCGGCACCTACATCAAACAAGGTCCAATCTTGATAATTAAAGATCATATGATCGATGTTACCATCATGACCATTTCCTGGAATATCAAAAGCGAGAACGGTCAACTGCTTTGTATCGATTACTTTATGATCCCCTAAAAGCTCGCTCCACCAGTCTGTTACAGAAGAGTTTCCAGTAAGTGCATGATTCACGAGAATAATGGGCGCCGTATGCAAAGCAGGCCCAAAAACCTGATATGAAATATTAATATCCTGCACTTTGCCAGACTTTAACTTGAAAGCAAGAAGCTCGATATGTTTTAAATTAAGAGCCATCTATGCAAGAACTTGTTTATCGATAGCGGTAAATGCTTGTTCTAAATCTGCCGTGAGATCTGAAATATCCTCCAAACCTACAGACAGTCTGATCAGGTCTTTAGTAACTCCAGTACTCAACTGATCTTCGTCTTTTAACTGCTGGTGTGTAGTACTCGCTGGATGGATAATTAATGACTTGGTATCTCCTATGTTAGCCACTAAAGAAAATACTTTTGCGCTGTCCACCAATTTTTTAGCACTTTCATAACCGCCTTTTACACCAAATGTGACAATACCACTCTGCCCTTTTGGTAAATATTCTTTAGCAAGATCATGATATTCACTGCCTTCAAGACCTGGATAGTTGACCCATTCTACTTCTTCTTTACTTTGTAGCCATTTTGCTAATTCTAGTGCGTTTTGAGAATGTTTATCCATACGTAACGCTAATGTTTCTAGACCTTGAATAATTTGCCATGCATTAAACGGGGATATGGCTCCTCCTAAATCACGTAATCCCTCGATACGTACTTTGGCAATAAAGGCAGCCGCTTCGAGAGCTTCACTGTAAACTAAGCCGTGATATCCAGCACTGGGTTCTGTAAATTCTGGGAACTTGCCATTAGCCCAGTCGAAGGTTCCTGCATCTACAATGATGCCACCTAGCGCAGTTCCATTTCCATTTATATATTTAGTTAGGGAATGAATCACAATATTTGCTCCGTACTCTATAGGTTTTAACAAATAAGGGGTAGCAACTGTATTGTCAACTATTAAGGGTAATCGAGCTCTTTTTGCTTGCGCGCTGATTTTTTTAAGATCAAGCACATCAAGTTTTGGATTCCCTAAAGACTCCACAAATATCGCACGCGTATTTTCTTGTACCGCTTTTGTGAAAGCATTCTGATCATTAGGGTTCACAAACGTAGTTGTAATTCCTAACCGTGGTAAGGTTACCAATAATAAATTGTACGTACCACCATAAAGGGAACTGCTGGCAACTATATGATCACCAGCACGCAAAAGCGTTAAAAGTGTTGTAGAAATAGCGCTTGTTCCAGAAGCGGTTGCCACGGCGGCAATACCACCTTCTAAAGCGGCAAGTCGCTGTTCGAGCACGTCTACAGTAGGGTTATTAATTCTAGTGTAAATGTATCCAGGCTCAGCCAGTGCAAAAAGATTTGCAGCATGATCGCTGTTGTTAAACACATAACTAGTAGATTGATATAATGGAACAGCTCTAGTACCGCCGTTGTTTTTTACGTCATGACCTGCATGAAGTGCGTTTGTTGAAAATTTTTGAGACATCATCGTTTCTTTTAAAGATTAAAAATGGAATCCTTTTAAAAATGAGATGGCGTAGATAAAACTATGTTGCTAGTTTGTTTTATGAATCTGTGAACCATTTTCATAACCGTCGCTATGAAAATTGAAATCAAAAAAATAAAATGAACAATGAACAAGTTGAAACACGTCATATCGTTATTAAACAGATATAAAGATCAAAACCAATTGGAAATACAGATTTAGTTCCTGAGCTATTGCTCAGAAATAAAAATCAAAAAAGAAACTTGTGGTAGTATAACCTACTATTTGTTTACATCATCTCGTCTCACAATTGTGAGCAGAATTTAGCACCTTCTATAATTTATCATCTAGATAAATAAAGGGTTGCTAAGGAGTCGATGGGTCTGATCCCTCGTCCTTTCTTGATAATTTCAGTAAGGTTATGAACGTTGATGTAAATATTCAGAAAACAATTTGTTATTTCCAAGTTTTTAACTGTTTATTATCCTATTTACTTTATAGGGTAACTAATATTACAATATTAATTACTTAATTTTAAGAGTTATAAGTCTGTATTTTAACTTATTTTTTATCTGGCATAAACCCCTATCAGTCTGTGGCAATCCATTTCTCCTACAACCTCAGCCGACGCAAGCATGAAAAACCAAAATTTATGGCTCTAAACAACAGATGTAGTACGGCAAAAACACGGTCTTTCTTCGAGTCGCTACAAGGAGTATGTTCCTAGTTCGATAAACTCAACAAAGGCATATAAGGTGTAAAAAAAAGACCAATCACTGGTATATTTAATTTAAAAGTCTCCTTTATTTAACTATTTACTTCTCGTAACTTGGTCTACAGAAGTATTTGAAATCTTACTTTTTAACGGCCAAATAATATCTAACTACAAAAA
>Ga0222644_1000294_pt1 | contig 18849 bp, 29 predicted proteins | sample AntAcemetagen291_FD_179800 | JGI IMG/M metagenome (GOLD analysis project Ga0222644, IMG submission 179800) | Saline water microbial communities from Ace Lake, Antarctica - #291 | ecosystem: Environmental > Aquatic > Non-marine Saline and Alkaline > Saline | place: Antarctica: Ace Lake...
TTGCTAGTACCAGTGGTGTTGCTATAAAGTGCGCTTTGTCCACTAGCTGTGTTATTATTACTAGTAGTGTTGCTATAGAGCGCGTTTTGTCCACTAGCCACGTTATTAACGCCAGTAGTGTTGCTATAGAGTGCTTGCGACCCACTAGCCGTGTTATTACTACCAGTAGTGTTGCTATAAAGGGATGTGAATCCACTAGCCGTGTTGCTATTACCCGTGGTGTTGCTCAAGAGTGCGGCGTGGCCATTAGCCATGTTGCTAGTACCAGTGGTGTTGCTATAAAGTGCGCTTTGTCCACTAGCTGTGTTATTATTACCAGTAGTGTTGCTATAAAGTGCGCTTTGTCCACTAGCCACGTTATTAACGCCAGTAGTGTTGCTATAAAGGGATGTGAATCCACTAGCCGTGTTATTATATCCAGTCGTGTTGCTATAGAGTGCGCTTCGTCCACTAGCTGTGTTTCCGCTACCCGTGGTGTTGCTATGGAGCGCTTGTAACCCACTAGCCGTGTTATTATTACCAGTAGTGTTAGTTTGAAGTGCGTCTTTTCCACTAGCTGTGTTATTAACGCCTGTGGTAATCGCAGTTCCTGCACCATCTCCAATCAGCGTGTTATTATTACCACCTGCAACGATTGAGTCACCAGCGCCAGCGCCTGCCACAAAATTGCCTGTTCCTGCTGTGACCGATGATATTCCTGCCGTTGTAATAGCACCTGTCATAGTACCACCAGCCTTAGGAAGTGCTGCATCTGCTGTCACACCATCTGCGGCTACGTCACGACCATCTATAGTAGAGGTGGTGGTTAATGCGCTATTAAGCGCGACCGCCCCATTAATGTCTATAGTAGTGGCTGCAATTTGTATTTCAGTATCTGCCACAATATCTAGCTGGCCGTCTACGCTGGAGTTAATGTATATGGCGGCATCACGGAATTGCACCTTCTGTGCATTATCCATGTCGATATCCGTGCTGCCAGAAGTGTTGCCAATAGCAAGGACTTTCGAAAGCGTATCGACCGTGGCTACCTGTGCGTCAACATACGCCTTAATAGACTGCTGAGTGGCCAGTTTGGTGGCGCTGTTAGACGCCATGTTGTCTTCGTCTTTGATGCCGGTAACCGTCGCGCCATCGGCGGCGATGTTAAGGCTAGTGTTAGCAACAATTGTTGTACCAGTAACCGCCGCAGCGGTAGATCCACCAATCGTGGTCGAATCCATCGTGCCACCATTGATGTCTGCCGTAGTAGCCACTATTCCGTCAACCTTTAAGTTGGCGTAAACGTTAATGACAGTAGCCGTACTTCCACCACCGCTGAATTTAACCAGCACATCAGTGCCCGCAGCAATCTCAAGGTCGCGGGCCGCGTCATACGTTCCTTGGAAAATGAAAACTGATCGACTACCCGCGAGACTATTGCGAATAAAGCATATTTTCTCCGCGTCGTTTGGAATTAGCTCAACATAAGCCGCTGCCCCTAAATCACCGCCATCGGCAAATTCAATCCATTTATTACGACCCGCAGAAGAGGCACCATTAGTAATCGCGATTTGATTAGGTGAGCCGAAAGAGCCTGCGGCGGCAAGGGTTATCGTAACGACGCCGTTAATGGCCTCGTCTAGGATAGTAGAGTTGTCATTGATCGTATCTCCCCACGTTCCCGACTGCTCACCGGTTGCTGGTTGTTCAATACCAAGATTGACGGTATATGTACTAGGCATTTCTAATTCCTCACGCTGCTATTTGTGTCCAATTTGCACTTTGGCTCGGCACTTCGTCCGACCATGTTGGCGACTGACTAGGTATTATCTCAGTATAGTTCGGATCTTGATCCGGCACAATACGCCCATAAACCAGCACTTGCCCCACAACACATGTTGCATAGACTCCTGTTACACTAACGATAGCGTCGGATTCAACCGTAACACTACCCACTTGCCCTGTTCCCGAAACACCACTAACAACGGTGTTTGCCTCGGCCACCACTGTAACAGAACCAATAGCACCTGTAACAGCAACACCTGTAACAATGGCGTTTGCATCTGTACTAATCGTGACGGAACCAATAGCACCTGTAGCCGCAACACCTGTAACAATGGTGTTTGCATCTGCACTAATCGTGACGGAACCCACGGCACCTGTAACAGCAACACCTGTAACAATGGCGTTTGCATCTGCACTAATCGTGACGGAACCCACGGCACCTGTAGCAGCAACACCTGTAACAACGGCGTTTGCATCTGCACTAATCGTGACGGAACCAACGCTGCCTGCGGCTTGTAGTCCCGTAGCCGGAACATTAGCCGCAGCAACAACACTTACTGTGCCTATAGTTCCGGTTGATGCAGGAAGTCCTTCATCTTGGCCCCATGGCCCACCGCCCCAACTTTGACTGGAAGAATTCCAACCTTTGAAGGAGACGGTTACATTAGCCATTAGGCTATCCGAATAATCGCATTACTGGCATCAGCCGTTGGAAAAACTACGGTAAAATCACCCGCCGTTGAAGTCTTATCTCCACCGAAATCCAACACTATTACAGCAGGGTTGGTGAGAGCGATTGAGGTTGTGTTAGGCGTAGTATTATAAATCAACGCCCCACGAGCCGTAATCGTAGCCGTTGACCACGTTGCATCGGTGAAATCAGTTAAAGCGGTAGTTCCAGAAGATGTCGGGTCTACCGCAGTTAATACCTCGCCGCCCGCCACATAACCTGTTCCGCTAGTTTCGTTGCTCGCTGAATACGCCGTTGTCGCCGCAGTCATCGTCGCCGAGTTAGTATAGAGAGCGATCTTAAATGTATCGCCGGTGGAAGCGTCGAAGTCGTGGGCACCATACATCAGTTCTTTCTTAAAACTGGTGCACATGAAGTTTCCTGAAAAAGACATGGTCACATTCTCCTTATATAGTTAGCAAGCTCGGTATGGCCTGCGTCAGTTAAAGCGTTATGCACCGTCGTCCTATCAGACTTAATAGCTTCACGCATGTAAAATTCTAGGGTTTTTAGTAGTTGCCCACGAAAAGCATGGGCTTGCGCCCTAATGGCAGGGTTAGCGTCGTCCGAAATGGCAATAATTGAATTAGCGCATCTCTCCGCAATTTCCTGCGGGGTAAAACCTCGTCCGCTAGTGGTGTGTACATTCACCTTGAAGACAGGGACGGTTAGTTCTAAGGCGACGGCACTCATTGTTTAGGCCTGATTACTTGGCCAGTACGGTATTCGTCCGTTACTTCTTTAGCCTCACCTAACATCTTCATTCCAGTAAGCGCTTCGACAAACCGTTTCTCGTAAATGGCCATCATATCGGCTTCACCCTTCATGTATATGTACGCTTCTACCAAACAACCATATAATAAGGCTATCTCAGCGTTTGTACTAAGCCATGTTGTCGCAGATTCGGCACCAGCCGTCAAACTAGCCGGACGGTAGAAATAATGAAGCTCTACAGTATACGCGCCATCAGGGGTAGGGCCTAGTATAAAGTTATCTACGTCAAATACCGCATAAAACCGTGGATCACCCGTAGTGGCAGCTTTTGGGTTAAAAGTTTGAACGAAATCCGGGTCTTTAAACTGTAAAAACACGTGGTCGCTGTTTCCATCCACAAAAGATAGCGAAAAAGGCGCTAAAAAGTCACTGGGGGCCGCCAAAAACCGGTTACTAGCGGTCATTGCGCCGTTAACGTTCTTTCGGAACAGGCTTAATTGGACGTTCTTAAGGATTCTTTCCTCTGCCTGCGTAATAAAAATAGGCAAATTAGTGACGAAAGACGTTTCGTTATTCTCGGTGTAGTCCTGAATAACTTGTTTAAGCTGTGCGTAAGTAAAACTCATGTTGTTACCGTCACTGATCCAGTTTGGCCAAAACCTTGTACCGGCCTTAAATTTGGTGCAATTACTAAAGGCAATCCAACGTAAACATCCAAAGGCTCAACCCTATCAGGTCGCGCATTTTGGAGTGCTTGAGGATCATTTACCTTACGGAAAGGTCCTAACTGAGGCTGTTTGGGTTCAAACTCATCTGGACCAACCAACAGGCCATTCCATTCTCGCTTCATTAAGCGATAGGGATAGCGAAATCCCGATCTGTCGGAGATAGCCCACGATTCCTTTCCAGAAGCAAACTTGGCCATCAGCCCCTCCCATAATAGTTGAACTGAGGTGCAACATTAAAGGATGCGCGGTCTCTATCTTCAGTAGCAGCTCTTTCAAACTCCTCCTCATAGAGTCCTTTTAGGACCTGAACGCGATTGGGAGCCCTTTTTAAGGCAATATAATAGGCTAAACCTGCCGCTAAACATGGATAAAACCTGAAGGGCATGTCCATTGTGTTCGTGTATATGTCCGCGTCGTCCATGCGCGTTAAAGCGTCGTAATAGACAACATCGGTGCTATTGTCCGGAACAGGCCAAAGCTTTAACTGAGGTGTAACTTGTCTATCTAAGAAAAATTGATTAACACGACCTTGTGTCGTTTTATTGGGTATCGTTAAAAAGCCATCCCGGCTCAACCGTAACAAAGAGAAATCCGTGCCGTCGCGTTGAACCACTACCGATAAAATATCAATAACGTCCGCGCCCACAGCATATTCGCCTGTTCCAGTGACCATCGGAAGAGTACGCTGTTTAATAGTCCATTGATTCAGACCCCGATTAGCCCAGTCTGCCAGCAAAAGGTTTAAAGACCGCTTTGCGGATTTTAAATCGTAACCCGTCCGAACTTCAAGACCGCAGCGTTCAAATGCCTCTTCGACATACTCTGCAACATCAAGTTCAAAATCTTTGCTTCCGGATGTAGCCATAATCCGTACCTACCTTTTTTTGTTTGCGGTTTTCGCCGACCGCTTAAAAGCTTTAGCGGTAGGAGCGCCTTTTGTTCCGGGCTTACGCATTTTTTCGTTAGAACCCGCTTTTATGCGTTTCTTTTTTGCGTTAATATTCGCATACAAACCCTTGCTTGCCATTAGGCATTCCTCACCGCGCACTTGCTTACTTTTCCGCCTTTGCGCATTTTCTGAACCATGCCACCACTACGCATCTTTTTAACCATGCCACCACTACGCATTGGTTTTGCACCAGCTTTAAGGGAAGGATTTCGTTTCTTAGGTTTTATCGCCATCTTTTAGCTTCCTATATAAGGTTTCTCTTACACCGTAAATGGTGCTTGCGTCATATTCAGCATCATAGCTATCATAATATCCTTTTTTAAGCAACTTGTCTGCCGCTTCTTGCAGCTTAGACAAACGCTGAACAAATATCATAGCATAAGGCTTTTCTACTAAAGGATCAAATTCAATTTCTTCCACAAAATCACTTGGTTCGTCTTCAGGATGAAAACCCATTAACCAGATGTCTTTGTCAATAAACATGCCTTCGGAAATTACTTGATTTAAGCTGTCTAAGTATTGGTGAAAATCGTCTGCATTTTTTACATTACCAAGATCAACTAAAACAGCTATCTCGTATTGTTCGTCAAACTGAGAAATACACGAATATAAAGATTGATAGTTATTTTCGTGATTAAAAATAATAGCTACTTTGTTTTTTATCCACGCACTACGGGCATACGGGCAGGGAGGTAAGTTGTTAAAATAAGGGTTGGGCTTTTCCAAAACACTTGAGGACCAAGCCTTTATTTCTTTTTCTATTTTTGCTTCCAAATCATCACTAAAAAAAGAGTTGTTCATGTCTAGGACAAAAATTTATGGATGATAGGCGCTATTATAATTAATACGGCAAGGCCCCATATCTTTAAGTCTAAAGCTTTTAAAGACAACTGTTGGGCCGTCGCAAATTGTTTTTGCTCACCTAACTTTTCTTCTATCCGTTGATAGCGTAAGTTACATTCGGATTCGTGCTTTTCTAACTTGGCTAAAACTTCTTTTATTTCCATAAGATCCCCGTCACGGCTTGTCGGTTTTTTTTACCTTGCGCTCGTGGTTGTTTTGTAGGAGGTGTTACCTGCGTAACCATAGCTACCTCAGTTATAAAAAACCGTGATGTTGGTGATGTTAGTCAGTACGGCATAACAACCTTCGTCAAACAACATCCCTTCATCAGGCAGGTACACGTTGTCATCAGTGGCATTAGCAAAAGCCATTGTCAGTAGCGTGGTGCCGCCCGATCCGCCGTTTTTAAGGGCAAGCGTAGGAGAAGTACCTGCCTGATAATGGATTGCTTTTATCCTAGAACGGCCCGCGAAAACATCTCCGGAAGCCGTTAGGTAAGTTGATTTTATGTCAGAGGCCATGAGTGATCTCTTCCTTAACTGTAAAAAACAGTAACCGACGTAATGGCGGTTAAATTAGATAGCCATATATCAGAAACTCGAATGCCATCAGATGGTATGTTAACCGAGTGCGTTACCGAGGCACCTAGATCCATGTCCAAAGCAACCGCGCCACCGCTTCCGTCCGTTATCGTAAGGCGTGGAGAACCAATCGTTGTTTGGACTTGAATCTGCCTAATCCGAGCGGGACCAATACCTAGTGACCCCGTTTCGGTTATGCGTATTGATCTTACATCTGAGCCTGACATGGGTTAATCTTCCTGTTACGCTGTGCGTGTGAAAACGTATGCAGTGGCGCTGGAGAACATGAGGGTGAATCGCGCCAAGCCGGTCGGTCCTGCTACAACAGACACATCACCAAACGAACCCGCCGTGGTAACTGCGGCACTCGATTTGATACCATTTACAGCCACAGCAATAGTCACAGTGCTTGCGCCTGCGGTGTTATCAACGGACAGCTCGAAAACATAACCTTGAGTTGCGCCTAGTTCCGCCCCGAGCAAAGTGCCTGTAGGCAGTGTTATGGTGGTTGCCGCAGCAGAAGTGCTGGTAATGTAGCCGGTTGCAACTTGAGCCGCTGTGGCTGTACCAGTGGAATTTACGGCTGCTTGTGTGGTGTGCGAGATTGTAACAGCACCAACAAGGCTTCCGATAAAACCATTAGTAGAAGTGACTGGACCCGAAAAAGTTGTATTAGACATTAGAAAATTCTCACATGCGAGTTAAAGTGAACCTGTCTGCATATCGTCAGTCGGGACTGTCAGATTCACCGGAATGTTTCCCGATAGGTTTAACATACCATCGTACCTTTTACCTGTCAATATTAAGCTAAAAAATGGTCGAAGCCTGCTTTTAGATAAAAATAAGTTTTTTCATGTCAATTTTTCCCCAAAAAAAGGGAGCCTAATTAGGCTCCCTTTCTAGTACAACAGTTTTGCGTAAAATTACGCAGCGCCGGGAGTACCGTAAACACAACGCCAATCGGATGCACCGAAACAGAAACGTTCACGTGCCTTAAAGCGCATGTTGCCGGTATCAAAGTCGCCTTCCATTGCCGTTTTAATGGCAGAACGGTTAAAGTATTTGAAGCCGTTAGGTGCATCAGTCTTAATGAAGAAAGCATCTGTGTCAGTAAGGAAGTGGTTTACCACCGCACCGTCTGGAAGCATTCCCATAGACTTCATTGCGTTATTGTCGTTATCCGCAGTACCAGAGCGCAGGTTCGAGTTAATAACTCGCTCTGCGATGAACTGAAGCTCTTTAGGTATAATAAGCTTCATGCCGCGAACAGCAATCTTCAAACCACGCTCATCTGTCATACCAGCAATATCAATCAACATCTGCTCTAACGAAGTTTCGTTAAGGTCGGCAGCAACTGCCAAGACGTTGGTTTGGTTACCCGATAAAGACGGATGCGCGGCTGAACAAAGTGCTGCACCATCGCCAACCGCATTGACACCAGCCGTGAACGCATTGTTCATGATTGCTGCCGCTTTGATTTGCTTAGTCTGGGCCATAGAGCGAGCCAGAGCTTTGGTGTAGCGCGATGCAAGACGATCATACAGATTGTCTTCCACTGCTTCCTCAGTAATTGAGAATGCAAGCGCAATGGTTTCGTGAGTGTAACGAGCGGTATAAGTCTCTTGAGCGTCGTCAAAACTGATGGACTGTCCCTCATTTTTAACAGGTGCTGTGGAGAAACCACCAAGCATTACTTCTTCTTCAAACGCTCTGTCCGAAGACTCTTCGTCAAAGATTTCAGTGTGCTCATTTTCGTAACGGTTGTATTCAAGTCCGAACAGGGCGTTTAAGCCGGGTTCAAGCTCTTTCGCTAGTTGTGCGCGAGAAATAGCCATGATCTAACCCTCCTATAGGCCCGTTGAAGTCGCAGTAGTCTGCGAATCAAAACGGCTTGTGTTAGCGTTATAATGAGCGTTAATACGAACGATCATCGGGATACCAGCGGCTGCGAAGTCGGTGTTACCTGCGTCGTCCTGAATGCCTACAATACGCAACGGCAAAGTAGCCGTAGTTGCAATTGTGGACACGCCCAAGGCGGATGTTGAGTTACCTACGCTCGAACCAGTTCGTGCGGAAGTTCCCAACGATGCGTTTGCGAACACTGCTGTTAGTGCGGTAGCACGATCAGTTAGTGATGCGTCAGACGCGACTTTAAACAACTGGTTTGGGTTATCAGCAACGAAAGCTTTTACAGGATAATTAGTATCCACGCTTACAGAGCCAGAACCGGGCCAGTAACTTATCCAGATTGGTTTCTTTGAAACCGAATCAACGTATTCTACGCCCATCAGGACACCAAGTGCAGGCGTAGTGCCGCCTGCTGTGCTGCCAGCTTGATCAATGGTGCCTGCCGAAGTAGGTACACATAGCGCATACTGGTAAATCACATTAGTGTTGTCGGAAGCAATTTCATACTGGGTTACACCAGTAGAATTAACACCACTACCAACAAGCCCGATAGGACGGAGACCATAGGCCGTATTTGCATTAGCCATTATAATTCTCTCCTAAAGGGGTAGCCCATTTTATTTGTTGGGGCCACCAAAAGTTACACGAGATTGACGGTCGGGTTTATTGATCGTCATCGATGAATGTGCATTCTCTCTCATCATGTCGTGATCCACTGCATCCATCTGGTCTTTACTTCGACCTGCGAAGTAGTTAGTCCTTTCGGCTACAGTTTCGTCCGGAATCCGAGCGAGTAGCAATCCGCCAACTCCAAACACACCTTTGTATTTACCTGTTTCAACAGTAGGGCTTTCAAAGTCAGGATACTCGTCCTTACGGACCAGTTCATAACCTTCCCTTAATTTGGCACTGATGTTCTTTGTATCATCAAAGCCACGCGTTTCGGCGCGAATCCAACGATGTTTAAAACCATCAGGGGCAGGTGGTGCATCTAGCATAGACGGGGGAGCCCATGGCTTACGAACAGCCTGTTTCTCCCGAGTTTGGTTAGCGCGAGAAGTACGGTTTATAGACAAACTATTTTGTTCTTTATCATTTTGTTCAGTCATTTTTTTACTCCTTCACGTATTTCGCATATTCTTCAAGCGGCACACCCAGTTTTTTTGCAATTGCAACTTGGCTCGGGGTGAGTCGGACCTTTCTCCCACTACTGCGCCCAGATGGTGTTCTTGAAGCGCCAATGACTGTCTGAGCGGGTCGTCTGTTGGTGCCTTTTGAGCCGTTCCCGAATTTATCCGCGACACGGCGATCCAGCTCAGTATAGTAGTCTTCTCCGCTGGGGTCAAATCCTTCTTCTTCCACTAATCTTTTGTGTATTCCAAACGCCGCATAAGTCATTGCTTCGTCTGAACCAAACCAACTGTTACGCAATGCCCACTGCTCTGCTTTAGCATCAGGCCTTCTAGGCTGTTGTGCTGGCATTGGCTGACGAGCTTGGTGTTGTTGTGCTGCTTCAGCTTGTTGCCGTGCTCTATCCGAACTCGACTTAGCTTGACTGGCTCTATCTTGTTGAATAGCAAGCGAAGTAAGCTCGCGTTGAGCTTCAACAGCCGCTTGACTATCCCCTAATTCCATCGCACGAGTTAATTTAGCTTCCGTTTGAGCCATTTGAGTATTAACACGAGTGGTGTACTCGGTAACATAACTGGTATCTAAGCTAGACAGCCGTTGTTTAAGGTTGTTTGACTCGCCTTGTACCGCTTTAGCATACTGAATAGCTTCTTGCTCACGGCGCTCCGCTTCACGCATTTTTTTAGTAAGACGACTAATGCGCTTTTGAGTGGAGGTTTCAGCTTTGGAAAATTGATCTTCAGAACTATCTTCATTATCAATATCAGAGTCCATCACCTCTATTTCTACTTCTTCCGCATCACCGACGTCTAATTCAACTTCGTTATTCTCAGCCATTTTTATCTCCTTAAGTTAATTGATGTATATCTTCCGGGTCCAGAATGGTTGATAAAATTTCATCATCATTAAGGATTCTTACTTCTCCACCATCAATCTGAAAACGCGAGCCCGCATACCGGGCAAACATAACCCATTGCTTTTCTTGGCACCACGGTCCAGAAGGGAACTTGACTGTATCTTGATAGGCCAATGGGCCCATCTTCAAAACATAACCAACTTGGGTGGAAATTTGGCTTTTCTCTACAGTTTCTGTAGGAAGAAAAATACCGCCTGCGGTTTTTCCTGTACCTTGGTAAGGTAAGATTAAAATCCGCCAGCCCGTAGGATTAGGCATTCGGTCTAAGAGAGTTTTCCCGATAGCGTCAGGGTTAAGGCGTGGCGTGTCCACGTAAGCATCCGCTAGGTTAGCCGCATTCTTTCCGTCGGATTTCTTAACGTCATCTTTTTCCTTTTTTGTTTCTTTTTCTGTGGCTTGAGCCAAGGCTCTTTCATCGCGGGCAATTTCTAACGCTGTTTTACCCGAATCGGGGTCTGTCGTTGTTACTGTCATAAGGATTGCTCTTGTTTATCTAGCAGGCTTTTTAGTTCCTGTTCCACGTGAGTAAGACACTCTAAATTGCCCATTAACCCACGATATTGTTCCATGGTCTTAACATTACCATGAAGCATTAAATCTGCTATGCCTTGCCGCCTTTCTTTTGCAATTCTAAAAACAGCCTCGGCTACATATAATTCATCCATCTATCCACCCCTCGCATATAATCAAACATTGTCCGATATAATCTTATCACACATTATATGGGACGAGCTAGGGTAAACTGCAAAATTATGGGATAGATCGTAGCTCGAAGTGAGGACCATCAATAAACGGACGACGGCTCTGAGACCGGCGCCTATCAATATAACTATCCATAGCCTCTTGCATCGTTCCGTCCCACTGCGCGATATTGTCCACGGTCCATGCACCTCCCCAACGAATATGAGCGCCATGCTCAAGGGCGGATTCTTTCATAGCATCAGCTAAGTCATCATATAGAGACATTTCCCAAGACGATCTTGACCCAATATACGCCATAAGATCAACCGCGTGTCCAAAACCGTCGTCTTGCAATAAATGAAAACTCTTCATGGTTTTAGAAGCGCCTTTTTCAAACAATTCTAGTTGTTCCGCTAAAGTTCTAACGCCTTGGATAACACCAAAATCTGTCGCCGTAAGTTTAATAGCGGTTTGCACCACACTTACTAGCAAAGGATGTACCCCTTGCAAATTAAGCAGACTTCCGCTAGATAATTTATAGCTCATTTTGTTAATCTTTTTGCCTTCTCAAACGTGCGAAGTCCACCAAGACCCAACATCCCAAGCAACACAGTCATAAGACTTTCCATTTCAAACGCAGGTAGCGCAGGTGCCGCAACACCAGCGTAAGCAAACCCAAAGGTAACCATCGGCACTAAAACAAAATGCCAAATCATAGCGAAGCTTAAACCCCAACCAAGGAATGGTCGCCACCCCGCTACAAAAAGACTCCTATGGCCTGCTTCGGCCTTATTTATTTCAATCTGACCCATGGCGGATTCATGTGCTTGGCGAGTTGCTAACGTAGCAATCTCATGTGCTAAGGCACTTTTTTGATCCTTGTCTTCTACAAACTTATCCAACAAGCCCACTATAGGACCAATCAATGCTTGAATCATAATCCCTCCTTAAAATAAATTAGTAAGATACCTTATACCACCCTTTTAACCGTATTCCTAACGGTTCCTTAAAGCAGCCTGTTAAGCGAGCCTATGCCCTGCTGCGCATAGGGTCTTTCAAACACGTTGCCTGAAGGCGCTAGAACACCTTGGGTAAATACGCTACGGGGGTCTATCCCTTGCTGCAAAAGCTGATTGATCAGTGTTTGCTGTTGCGCGGGTGCAAGATTTGAAGCCAACGACCCAAGGCCCAAAGCAGTATCGGGCGTGTTCGAGCCATTTATTGAAGAGTAATCCGTTGGAACTTCTACGCCAACAGGGGCGTAAGAGTAATCCGTTGGAACTTCTACATCAATAGGAACGTAAGGGTAATCCGTTGGAACTGCTACATCAATAGGAACGTAAGGTTCTGGTTCTACCGCTGGTTCTACCGCTGGTCCGGGTTCTACCGCTGGTGTCCGGTTTGCATGAGCCTTAAGCCAATCCCGCATGATTTTTTCGCGCTCGAAGGGCTCGTATTCTTGGAGGCGACTAGTTATGTTAGCAAGAGAAGGAACGCCGTCGATGTCTTTGGATTCATAACGGAACATTACAACACTCCTATAAAACGTTGAGGACGTGCGATAGGGCTAAAACTTTTTAAAGCGCGGTTAGGCACCTTCTTAACGACCTTTGAACGTAGTTTACTTTTACTAGAGCTTTTTGCAATAGCCACTTTAGTAACCCATGTGGGTCGTGCCTTTGATCGCGGCACCCGTGCCACGGGTCCTCATTCTACGAGGTGTGTTAGCAAAATCAGTCAAACCACCAGCCACAGGAGCCGGAGCTGTCTTACCGTAAGGAATTTTACCTTGGTCTTTAATATCGGCATAATCAACCGCTTTAGGGGGGTTGCTCGGGGTAGACCCGTTTACTTTTACTGTTCGATTTTTCATGATTAATTATCCCGATTAGTTTGTTTAAGTAGTTCTCTGTCCATTGCTGATTGAATACGAGCGCCTGTCTGACGTTCTTGGGCCGCAATCCGTTTACCAAATTGCTCCGACCGCATTGCTTGATTCTTTTGATCCAGCTGTAACTTGGCTTGATCAATCTGATTATCCGCTTGATTCTCCTGCGACTTAACCTCAATCTCCTTTTCCTTCAACTGAACCAATGGATCAGGGGCACCTGCACCCGACATTTCCCCAGACATGTCTTTCACTTTTTGCAGACCTTCTGCAATAAACTGCGCAGTCATACGCTCAATTTCAAGCATCTGCTCTTCGTCTGCTGGTTGACCACCGGATTGCTGAACCTGTTGCAAGTAAGCAACGGCGGCTTGTTCCTTAGAGGAAATCTGCACGTGTTCCATAACATGCTTTTGAAGCGTCATCGCTACCGGAGGCATACTACCAACAATAGGACTCGTTCCAAAAACCAAGTGCGCTTTAATATGCGCCTCGTGGTCTTGACCTTCAAAGGCTTTAAGCGGAAGCATATCTAAAGAGTTAATGTTTTCTTGTGCGGGATCAATAGGTGTAGGCTCTTCCGCAGGCACAGATTTCATTATGCGATCTATGTCGGTAACACCCAACGCTTCGTACATATCACGGTAAACTTCATGGAGGTTATGTATTTCTGGGGCTTGGGCCGCGAGCTGCATCTTCGTCTGAGCCAACATTATACGCTGTGCTTGACTAAATACATTAGGATTACTGACCGGAACAACGTCAACACGGTCATCAAAGTCCTCCCGCATAATCGTTTCATCGCCACCCGGAACAGAATATGGGTACTCTTGGGGCAAACTCTCAGACATCACTCGGGCAAGAATCTTAAATTCCTGACGCATAGCATAATGTAAACGCTTATGGACCGCGCTCATTACACGTGCGCCTTGCTCCATCATAGCCATCGTCGTACCAACAGCAGCCTGTTGATTACCATCACCTACTTTAAGATCAGTAATCGTGGCAAACCGTTGTGCGGCATCAACTACAAATCCAAGTAATTGAAACAATGTTTGGTCAGGGCCCTTAAAAGGTAACGGCATTAAGCTGTCTCGAATCGCTCCACCGGGCGCGTCCACATCTCGGAACTCACCGGGTTGTAAAGGTTCATCGTCATCCCTGATCCGTAGTCCTCGAGCCTTGAAGCCAGCAGGAAGGTTAGAGAGCGTACCGGCATCAATCAACTGTCGAAGTGCAGAAGTCGCTGTCCGGGACAAGCCACCAATAGTGTGTATCAAGCCTAGACCGTAAAAGCCAAAACCGGGTAAAAACTTGTAGTGTGTGAAGTAACTGATCTTCTTACGGAGGGAATCCTCTTCGAGATAGTTGCGACGAATTGATAAAATCTGTCCATTATCCTCGGAAATCGTGACAATATAAGGAATTTTAATCCCCGTAAACTCGTCGTCTTCATCAATGTCTTCATAGCCTTCGAGGTCCAAATCCACATGACACTCTAATATTGTGCAGTCATAATCAATCTGATTGGCTTCCACTCCAACTAGACGGTCCATCTCTCCCGTAAGCGAAGTCAATTCTTTCTGTGAGGGAATTACTTCAACATCTAAGTACAGTCCCGCCACCTGTCGTTTGCGTAAATCGTTTAACGACATACGAACAACTTGTGTAATGTTAGGACATGAAGCAAGGTCTGCGGTCTCATACGGAACCACAAGATTTTCCGCCGGAACAAACTTGGACACTGCTCTGTCTAGCGTCTCATCGTAATATGTCTTCTTAAAAGTAGAGCCAGCTAACGGCAAAAAGAATAACATTTGATCCATGTCTGGAGTGTATTCTTCCATAACATTTGTAATGTAGTAGTTCATAAACGACTGAACGCGTTGTGCCTGCTGCGCCTTCTTAGTCGTGTTCTTACCCATCACTACCGTTCGGACAGGACCCGAGGGAGGCAGTAATTCGTTAAAGGCTTGTGCTTGAAACTGTGTGGCCGCTTCGGCTAATAAAGGATGAGTTACACCAGAGGCTCCACGGAAAGGCCGTGTGCGCTCTTCGTAGTTAAAGCCCAACAGCTCAAGGCCATTGGAATACGCGTATTCCCAATCTTGACGACTGGCTTTGTTAGCATCAAACTCGCCCAGCAGCTCAGAGGATATGCGCCCCAGCTCGCGGTCCGGAATCTCTTCCGCAAGGTTAGCACTAAACTCAAGGCTCTCGCCCCGTTGATCAGTAGGATCAAAATCCACCGTTACCCCACCGTCTTCTTCAGAGGTAATCTCAATACTTTCAACATCCTCGGCATTTAACATCGCCATGACGTCGTTTTGTGATCCGGGAAGTTCTAGTTCAATTTCAGCCGACATGTCAGCCATGCTCATTTGAGATGGAATGTTTCTGTCCATCAAACTCGCATTTGTTTTTCCGGTTGCCATAAACGCTCCTAATGATCCGGTAAGAAATAACCTGAGTTGTCACGAGGGAAGTATAAGTCAGGACCATCTGCGGGGCTCCTGAAATTTTTACTCCATCGCGGCTTGTCTGTCGGGGAACCCTGTTCCTCCGGTGTCCTACCTAGAATTACATTTAACTGTTCAAAGATGCGTTTGTCTACCAGTTCTGTAAGTTGCGACGTACTTGCATCTATGCCAGCTTTCTTAAAAAGATTTATTCCTACCGCATTGTTCCGCTTGTCCATGGCCGCATGAGCGCGATTACTAAAGAACATTTCATGAACATCGCCCACTTTCCTAGATGTCTCGGGCCCATAGCCACGGGCCGTGATGGCCGAACCAAGCATGTGCGCTCTTACATCTTCCAACTCTTGAGGAGTAGGCATATCGAGACGCGGACGTTGATGGCGCGTTGCACCGTTCTCAAGATCAATGCCGTAGACACCTTCAGACAATTCTTCAGTAGGGTAGTTGTAAGTGTCCGCAAGCGCCTCAAAAAAAGTTTGCCCTTCCGGATAATATAAATCTCGATTTTCTGAATTTGTGCGACCAGAACTTCGTATGTCGTTTTGAGTAGAAGCATTAAGTGGTAAAGGGATTCCTTCCGTGCCTTCTGGAGGATCAGAAAAAAATCGATCTTCAATAAACGCTCCAACACCTTGCTCAACATAGGCCTGTTCCTCAGAAAACTCTTGGTTGTTTTCCATCGGTGATTCTAAAAGGACCGTAGCACCTCCATCTTCAAAATACGAGACAAAACCGCCTGCTCCAAGGTTTACCGCAGTTTGGTTCATTTCTTGATTCTACCATCCTTGCTAAAAGCAGGGGCCGTTCCTTTCTTTTTTCCTCCGGGAAGAGAGCTCACCGCATCAATAGCCGCTTTACCCAAGGTCAGTGCTGTACCCGCAATGCCAAAACCTTTAAGACTATTTCCAATCATTCGAGCAGCCTTGTCTGACAATATGGGTCGGTTTGCTTGCTCCGTAGGCTTGGCCTTAATATTCTTCTTAACATCCATACTCTGCATCGGATTTGCTAAACGGTCCGTGGATAAAGAGTGTGCTACCGGCTTGGTTCTAACCGCCATGGGCTGTGGACCTTTGCTGGAAGAAGGGCGATTTGTTCTAACCGCCATGGGCTTTGTTTTAGTTACCAAGGTAATATCCTGTAATTAAGCCGAGGGCTTTGTTAATAATACACACTAACTTTAGCAGATTTTTCTTCATCTTCCCAGTCATCCGTTGGAAGACGCACAAAATTACCTTGACGATACCGCATAAGGGCTTGTGTCATACTATCTACCAAGTCGTCAAACTCTCCGTTTGGAAAAGCCGCAACTTCTTCTACTAATTCGTCAGCCCAAGTCTCATTCGGAACCCAGACCATGCCAGCTTCAAACAAAGGTGACACACTATGCACTCTCGTTACTTTGTCATTACCACGACTCGGCGTGAAATTAACAACCGGTATACCCTGAGCACGTAATTCGTGCGTCAGTGGCGTTCCACTCGCTTTTGCTTCTATTATCACTGTATCAGGTTCCCAAAAATTATAAAGCTCTAATGCTTTCCCCTTTAACTCCGGAAAATCCCAACGACCTTTCACACTGTCCAACAAAATTAAATTGGGACCACTACCACCTTCGTTAGGATAAAATACCCCCCACGTCGTAATCGCAGAATAATCCGCAGTCTGTTTCCTAGAAAATGCCGTATCGTAACTCTGAATCACAAACTCCAACTGGGGAACCTTCTCCTTGTCCCATATCCGCCACCACTCCCGCTTAATAATCGCACTCTCTTCACCCGTAGGATTCTGCTGGTACTGCGCGTTCCACTTGCTCGGCGGTATCGATGCGCGGACCGCAATCAAATCCTCCAAACTCCAATACTCCGGCCAACACGGCGTACCGTCCGCAAATATTGCAGGAAGTTCCACAACCTCCCACTGATCGGCTAATGGATCTTTAGCCATCGCCCGTAACAACTGACCCGTCATGTCTTTTTCCGACCAGCGTGTCTGTACAATAACAATCGCTCCACCGGGCTGCAAACGCTGTCGAGGACCGCCCGTGTACCAATCCCACGCATCATCAAAACCCGCCGTCGACATCGCCGTCTGCTCCGAATGAGGATCGTCAATAATAATTAAATCACCACCACGTCCCGCTAAGTTTGATCCAACGCCCACGGCATAATACATACCACCAGAACTCGTGTCCCACCGACCAGAGGCCTTACTGTCCGCCGCCAACTTCACGTTAGTAAATATTTTTTTATAATCGTCCGAGTCCAAAAGGTTTTTTGTCTTACGACCAAAATTTACAGCCAACTCCGTCGTGTGCGTCGCCTGTATAATCTTCATCTTCGGATTCTTGCCCATCATCCACGCAGGAAAGAGAAAAGACGCAAACTCACTCTTCGTGTGCCTTGGTGCCATATTGATAATCAACCTCTTCAGATCGCCGCTCGCGACCCGCTCCAACTTGTCAGCAATAATCTTGTGGTGACGACCCGCAATGAACTCCGGCCACATAGCTTTTACAAATTTTAAAAAATTAAATTGGCATTCTTCATTTTTTTCGAGCTGCGCTAAACGCAGTTGAAGCTTTAATGTTTTTTCCTCTACAGCAGGATTTGTGGCTCTACTCATGGGGGTCCCTTTAACTTTTGTCACGCAGATTTACAGTGTTCCACGTGGAACATTCCAGCAAGAAAAACGTTTGTTATATGCAATATTACACGCTTATATAAGACAGTTAAAGTCTATTTAAAATTTCTGATGAATATTTGAGAGAAACATGGCCCTAGCTCTTCCCCCCACGGCCTGAGGCCTCGTGGCGTGGACCGCGTTTTTTGGTCTTTTTAGCGTGAAATATGACCCGATATCAGGGGGACCCGGGGCGATTACTGCGGTCCGGGCTGCCGGGGCCGGGTGCAGGTGAGATGCTCGGCGTCGTCATCGGTCCACGGTCCACGGTCATCGGTCCACGGTCCACGGTCCACGGTCCACGGTCCACGGTCATCGGTCCACGGTTTAACTTCCACGGTCCACGGTTTAACTTCCACCAGCCACCGGACCCGGTACGCCTTAAATAGTAGACAAAAAAAGGCCCGCGAGGGCGGGCCGAGATCCTAGGGTAGTGCCTGACTACTTAATAGGTGCCATTTTCTTTTGCCTCGGTTGTTGAGCGAAGACTATTGATTTCCTCCAGAAGGTCTTGTGCCATTGCGAAATAAGCTATCATAGTATTCAGCCCTAACACACCCTTATCTTTTACCAGATCGCCTAGATCCTCTGAACTGTAAACATCCTCATAAGCACTGGCGTTGTCTGTGTGCTGTATCACCTCGGTATTGTGTGCGTAATAAATGATCCACTCATGACCGTCTACGGTCTCGTGTACGGCGTCATAATAATCATCATCACTATTGGAGTTATCTAAAATATCAGTAGCCAGCTCTGTTATTTCTTGTTGGTAGTCTGAACGTGTCATCGTGTCGGGCCTTAATTATTGTAAGAAAAAACACTTTACCAGTTAATAATAGTTATTGTCAACCACC
>Ga0222644_1000311_pt1 | contig 17906 bp, 17 predicted proteins | sample AntAcemetagen291_FD_179800 | JGI IMG/M metagenome (GOLD analysis project Ga0222644, IMG submission 179800) | Saline water microbial communities from Ace Lake, Antarctica - #291 | ecosystem: Environmental > Aquatic > Non-marine Saline and Alkaline > Saline | place: Antarctica: Ace Lake...
TATCTTATCGTATATCCTTTTGTTGCTAAGCTATTGTGAGAACTAAACCTCCCGATTAAGTCAGAGGTGTAACCCACATATATCTTATCGTACTTTGTAGAATAAAGACAGTATACCGTGTAATTCAATTTCATATAACAAAAAAAACGGCCTTAGACTATATGTCTAAGGCCGTTATAGTTGCGGGAATAGGCAGTGTCCGCCTACTGGCCGAACTCGAACCTATGTCCGTCAGCCGACGGATATAAGCCCTCACTAGCTATACTGACTTCTAATATAATCCCATAAATAAGCTCTTCCTCTGGAGGATTTCAACTCCTTCTCGCGTTTCATTGCCGCACTCTTTGATTCTAATTCTTCCGTATAAGCTACTATCCATGGTCGATATCTTATCGTATATCCTTTTGTTGCTAAGCTATTGTGAGAACTAAACCTCCCGATTAAGTCAGAGGTGTAACCCACATATATCTTATCGTACTTTGTAGAATAAAGACAGTATACCGTGTAATTCATTTTCATATAACAAAAAACGGCCCTAGACTATATGTCTAAGGCCGTAATGTAGTTGCGGGAATAGGACTCGAACCTATGACCTTCGGGTTATGAGCCCGACGAGCTACCACTGCTCCATCCCGCGATAATTGACTGCAAAGATAAGTCTATTATTTATTCCCACCAAGCATTACTCCAAGTATTCCAAATAAGTTGCGAAATCTCCTTTTATAAAACAAAAACGGCCTCCTCAAGTGAGGAAGCCGTTTAATATTAAAAAGTCTTACGCTTATTTGTTTACTACAAATCTTGCTACACCGGTGTTCTCACCAGCATATAGTTTTACTATGTAAGTACCTACATTAAGCTCAGCCACAGAAAGGCTATTGTTAGTAAGAGTTCCTTCAGATACTTTACCGCCTAATATATTGTATACCATATATGTGTTCCATCTTTGAGCACCTATTACCGTAAGATTATTACTCGCTGGATTAGGATATACTCTAGCATCTATAGTTACCTCTTTTACACTTACTAGTTCTACCCACTTAGTAATATCAGTAGAATCACGTGGAAACAATTGGTATCCAGAGTTATATGGAGCGTCAAACTTAAACTGCCCACCTAAACCTACTATGTTCATTGTGTCGTTATCAATAGTCTTATCCGCTATTCCCTTACTATCGCTATCTATTCTAAGAGTCATAGTGTCTGTACCATTAGTAACATCAATATTTCCATTACTTGGCCATACTGTGATTGCGTCATCCACCAACCATACTTTTGTTAATTTAACAAGGTCAGATTCTGTAGCCTCAGACAATGAAGTAACATCCGTTGGATCTTTTAATTCATTTCCAGTGCTGTTTACAACTATCGCGTCCGCAACGATTTGTGTCATCCCTCTAAAGAAACCAATCTTACCTTTTACGGTAACCTCGTCTCCTTCAGTTACTACATATCCGTCAATAGTAAGGTCATTAAACACGCCAATTCCGTCTGTTGCGTCTATAATGGTGAATGACAGTCTTTCTCCTCCTTGCATGTCTACACCGTAAACTACACCCGTTAGTTCATATAGCATATCTAATTTTTCCGGAGAAAAATTAGCATCTAGACCAACTACGTCTGCAATTTCTGCAACCTCGTAAACTAGCGTAGGCATCTTCCAAAAGTAAATATTGTCAATAAAAACAGTTCCTCCTGATCCATCAGGATCTTCTAATTTCAATTGAAAAATGTCAGACATAGAAAGTCCTTGAGAAGTATACTCTGATATAGGTATGTCTAAACTAGTCCAGCTTCCTTTATTTAATGCTGTAGTAACACTTTTTTCGCCACCTCTACTTATAGGGAAGACCATAAAATTGTCAATATCAGCAGTCCACACGTCCAAGTGTAAATACTCCATTGCAGAAGCGTCTATCTCGTTTGAGTCGAAATCAATACCTTGATAATTTAAGTTACTATATTGTCCCATTGAATCCGTTCCAATTACAAAAACATTGTACTGAGTACTTTGTCCCCAGTTTGGATAGTAATCTATTGAAGCCGGATCAGTATATGATTGGCTATATATTGAAATTACATCTACAGCATCTTGTGTAGGATTTGAAGCTGCAGTAGCTGGCTCAGTAGCAGTAGGTGGATAGCATGCAGATGAGTGAGAGCCTAAATTGCTTGCGTCATCTACCGCAGACGCAACCCATTCTAAGGTGTCCCAAGCAGTCACTCCAGACTGAACATTGTAATTTCGTACTAATGTAGCATCTGCAGTAGTTCCAGAACCCCATGTCCAAGCAGAACCAGGATCAACTCCTGGTACACCAAACAAGTCAACTACAGTAGATGTGGTAATATTAGCAAGAGTAAGAGCATCGTCACCATTATAAAAAGTAGCTCTACCTGTAGTGTCAGCTACGGCTAAAATAGCTGCATTAGCTTGTGCGTTAGCTATAACATAAACTGCCTCAGAAGCCAACATTCCATTCATTCTGAATGTGTCTGGTGAAGTGGTAGATCCGTTATTCATTCGAATAACGGCATAGTCTGACAAATCTATTGCCGAACCTGAAGCGTTGTAAATCTCTAAGGCTTTGTTGTTACTAGACCCTTCTAAGTACTCGCTAAAGAACAATCCTGAGCATTGAGCATTTGCTGCAAAGCTAAAGATCATTAAAGATAATAATGCGTAAATTTTTTTCATTAGATATTTATTTGATTGATATTTTAGAAACTCCTGCGAAAATAAGGATATAGTCATAAGTATAGCACACAGTTGCTATGAAGAGTGAAATAAAAGGTTCAAATTTGCAACTCCAATGAACGGTTTACAAAAGCATTTGATAGTCATAATCGGCACTTTACTACTGACAAGTGTCTATTACATTCTTGCTGGTAAGCCTACTATCAACGATGGTAAAGAATACCTCGCCGCAGCTAATAATCTATTAGAATACAATACTTTATATGCTGGAAACTTAAATGACACGCTAGACTACAGGATGTATAGCAAGCGTACTTTGGGATATCCATTTTATCTTGTATTTCAGCACTTAAGTGCTGCCACAACTTTGATTTCTAGCATAGGTTTAGTGCTATTAAACTTTTTTTTAGGAATTCAAATATTAAGCAGTTTAAGGACTAAAAAAAGAGGGTATGTCCTTTTTGCTTTTTTTTTTACAGTTCATATTCCCCTTTTACTTCATATCACATTTCCTCTATCTGACCTGCTGCTTTGTACTATAATAAGCACTTCAGTACTGGTATTTTACGATTTTAAAAACACACTTCATTCAAAGCTTATTTCCCTTGGTCTCTTGTGGGGATTGGGTTTGCTCCTAAAACCTGTTCTTCTACCCACCATAATATTCTCGCCAATAGCATACCTCTACTTTAGGTTTAATAAAGATCAAAGTTCCATCGCTCTTTTGTTTCCATTGATTGTGTTTCTAGTGGGTTCTGGTATTAATTATACAAATACTGACCAATACGAATACAGCTCTATTTCCACTATAAACCTAGGACAGTATAACGCTAAACTGACTATTGCTAAAGGGTACGGGTATGATTCTGCTCAGGGATACGTCTCTCGTCCAGAGTTTTCTATACCCCAAACTGCTACCGAATACGCTAATTACAAATCAGGAGTAAACACTTTAGCTGCCAGCACTATATTCGAAAATATAGCCTCTTACATAACTGTGCATATAGCTGGTAGTCTTAAAATGCTTGTGGACCCAGGAAGGTTTGAGCTTTATACTTATTTCGATGAACCCACTTCAGACGGAAGCCTTACAGAACTTATTTATGCTCAAAAATGGGATCAGCTTAAGACTAACTTAGCCAAAAGGCCCGTCCTATTGGTGCTCTTTACTTTTCTATTTTTACTGGCCATTGTTAAGTTATTTTTAGCCGTTTTTTCTATTGTAAAACTGAAGCAACTCAGTTTTCTACTAATTATCACTGCCTACTTTGTAGCGATAGCTGGACCAGTAGGTGCTGCACGTTTTATGCTGCCGGTATCCGTTATTTATTTGGTTTTAGTATGCCAGGGTGCAGAGACTCTCCTACATTTTTTCCAAAAAAGTACGAAAGGCTAATATATTTTCACCGTACTTTTCTTTTGTCTTCTGTCTTAATGTGTCTGCATGCTTTTCTATGTACGTGTCAAAATCAGCCCATGAAGAGAGCGTATACTGAATAGCGTACGAATTATGCTGGCGGTCTACGTGACTTTCCACCACTTTAAACATAGCGTACGACTCAAACAAATCTGTCTTCATAACCTCCGGAATATGCTCTTCTTTTAGCCAAGCTAATATCTCATTTTCTAGCTCTGGGTTAATGCTTACTGTGACGTTATATATTATCATTTCGTTTTTACGATCTAGGGTGATATTGTTCTATTACTGTTTTTAAATACGCTTTATCCATATGCGTATAAATCTCTGTGGTGGTAATGCTCTCATGGCCAAGCATCTGCTGCACTGCACGTAAATCTGCTCCAGCCTCTATAAGCACCGTAGCAAAACTATGTCTGAGAGTATGTGGACTTATACTCTTTTCTATTCCTGCTTTAGCGGCTAGCAGTTTCACTAAGTTAAAAATTGATACCCTACTGAGAGAACTACCTCTTTGATTCAGTATCAGCACATTCTTACTTCTCTCGTTTTGTACTGCGTCACGATAATACGTTAAGTAGTATTTCACTTGACGGATAGTTTTACCACCTATGGGCACCAGTCGCTCTTTACCACCTTTTCCCGTAACCTTTATAAAACCTTCGTCTAAATACAAATTATTGATAGTAAGTGTAACCAGTTCTGATACGCGAAGTCCACTACCGTACAAAAGCATAATTACCGTTTTATCTCTCTCTCCAGCCAATTTAGAGAAATCTATCTGCTCCATCATGGCTGTGATTTCGTCATGAGAAAGTACTTCGGGAAGGGTTCTAGGAAGCTTAGGCGTTTTAACGTTTTGAAGTGGATTACTAGAAAGTGCTTCGTTAATAACGAGATGCTTATAAAACGTTTTTAATCCCGAGATAATTCTCGCCATAGATCTGGGGTTTAGTCCTAAGTCTATAACATAAGTTAAAAACGAAGTCACTTCCTCTGACTTTACCGCTGATAGCGGACGCCCTTCCATAAAAGAGTGTAGTTTGTAAATATCAGCTTCGTACGCTTTTATGGTGTTTGTGCTCAGCGACCTGTCTAGCATCAGTGAAGTGGTGAAGCCATCAATAAGCTTTAAATTTTCAGGGCTTATTTTTTGAGTTTCACTTCTTTGCACTGAATTACCTGCTTATTGTCTCCGTCATTATAATTAATAACAAATACTAGGCTTGCCTTTTCTCTATTCACATAACTTGGTATAATGATTTCCCACCCTTTCTTAAGCCCTTTTCCTCTAACAGCGTCTCCGCTTGCTGAGTTAAACAGTGGAGTACCATTATATGGGGTATATGCTTTTCTTAGTATGTGCTCGTGTATATATCCCTCATCAGTACCCGAAAGGGTTTTTTGAGGATGAGGAATTTCATTTTCCAATAGAAAGATAGAAACAAATGGCTTAGCTTCTGCATCAGCAGTGAACTCAAAAACACCAAATATGTCTAAGGTAGAATCATTCACCTCTTCTTGTGTGATATCTAAATTTACAATGGCACTATCCCCTTTAAACTTGTTCGCAAGACTCTGCCACTGAAGATAACCTATATTAATAGGCTCTCCTTCAGATAGTGGTGTTCTATTCACTCCACCACCCGGCAATATATTGCTAAATCCAAAAATATTTGTTCCAATAAGTTGAGCCACCTCTGTCCTAAGGTCCTGAGCTTCTTCATCTACAGGATCCGTTAATGACCTAGGATCTGTTGTGTATATGCCTATCACTACCACTACACTGTCTTTATCGTTCCTTTTTATATCAGCAGCAGCTGCTGCTGCGTTGGGACACGCTACACACCTCACACCTGTAAGATCTTCTATAAGTATACCCCTCTTATCCGCTTCTGGGATGCTATCTTCTTCTATTGTATACGAGGAATCAATAAGCACTTTAAGGGGTGCACTAAAATCTATAGGAGGAAGAGACTCTTTACAAGCTTGTATACTGATGGTTACTAATAATAACAAACCTAATTTTTTCATAACATTCTATTATTTTGTGGTCCGTAAATATACTCCTAAATTCTTAAGCTCCTTTACGGTTAGCTCTCTATGCATTCCCATCGGTATTCCTTTTTTGTCAAATGTATGAAACATTACTCTATCTAATTTAATTATCGGACTACCTATTGCATCAAACATTCTCCTTATGATTCTATTTTTACCACTGTGAATTTCTATTCCATATCTAAAAAACTCATCCTCTCTTAGCTCTACTATTTTATCGAACTTACTTATCCCGTCTTCTAGCTCTACTCCAATAACCATCTGGTCAAGCTCTTGCTGAGTAAGTTGCTTCTCAACTTTGGCCTTATACACCTTTTTCACCTTTTTGGTAGGATGAAGAAGGTTTTGTGTGAGTTCTCCGTCATTAGTTAGCAATATTATACCAGTAGTATTCCTATCTAACCTACCCACTGGATATAGGTGTTTAAGGTTCGGAGGAAGCAGATCTATAATAGCTCTTCTTCCCTTCTCATCACTATTTGTACATATTACATTTCTAGGCTTATTGACTAATACGTATTTCTTCTCCTCAGCAGATATTAACTTACTGTCCACCAATATTTTATCTGTAGATTTAACCTTAACACCAAGCTCTTTGACTAACTTACCATTTACGGTTACTCTACCCTCTTTTATGATAATATCCGCTCCGCGTCTACTACTAATTCCAGCATTAGATATGTACTTATTTAATCTCAGTTCTACCTCCGGAAGATTATTTTCTTCTTCAATTTCTTTATTATACTCTTTCATAGATGAGCTATTATCGTAATTTTTGCACAAAAATACCGTTATACAAGATAACCTGAGCTCATTTGAGATATATTTTAATCATATTACTGTTTACAGCGACGATTGGTAAAGCAATAAACGCACCTCCCTTGGTACTTAGAGCTTGCTTAAATTACGACACAGACATAGTCACTCTATCATGGAAACAGTCCTCAGACCTATGCGGTTCCTTCACCAAATACACTATTTATGGTAGTGAGGACAATGGTCCATTTCTAAAAATTGACGACGTCACAGACTTTACTGTCAATCAATACCCACATCAACTAATAACTGCAAATACAGCCTGGCAATATTATGTTACTATTCTTCACCTATGTAACGGTATAGACAGTGCTACTTCTAACACGGTGCTACTGGACAACACATATCCTATAACCATAGAATTAGATTCACTCAGCTACGATTTAAATACTCAAGATATAATAGCTGGGTGGTCTCCTAATCCATCGCCTGACAACAAAGGCTATGAACTATATGACTACAATTACATTAGCGAAAGTGCAGACTCTATCGGAACAACGATTGAATACTCCATCAATATCACAAACTTAAGAACAGGGCATTTTCCGGTTGTCTTGTCCTCTTATGACAGCTGTAACCTAACCTCTGTTTTCTCCACGCCTCACCGAGCAGTAAAGTTAACCGGCGTCGTAGACACTTGTGACCGATCCATATACCTGCATTGGAACAGATACGAAGGGTGGAACACGATTGACAGCCAATTCTTATATGTGTCTATTAATGGAGGGTCATTTTTCTGTGACACAGCACTATCAAATTGGCCTAATTCCTTCTCTTACAGAAACTTACGATTAGGTGATACAATTGCTTTTTACATTAAAACTCGCCAAGGAGGTGGCTCAGTTACATCTTCATCATCTAAAGTAACTTTTGAAACTAGAGAACTGACAACCCCTATCCACCTCTACCTTAGCAGCGTGACCGTCAACGACAATGCTCCCTTAAAAAGCACTACAACCTTATCATGGAACTCCTCAGATTTGCGGGATCTAATCGAGTTTCAAATACAACGAAAACTAGGAACGAACCTATACATGCCTCTCCAGTCTCTTACTCCCACTTTAAACCAAAACAACTACGTAATAAGCGACCTTAGTGCAAACGCAGACTTAAATATATACACCTACCGAACGCTAGCAATCAATAAGTGTTATGATACTGTGCTAATCTCAAACGAATCTTCAAATATTTTACTTAACATTATCCCATCACAAAACCACAACCCTTACAACGGATGGGAAAACGGAGTTTCTTATTATGAGTTTCAGTTTTCTAAAGACCGTTCCACGTGGAACACGCAGTATTCAGAAACTGATCCAATTTTACTAGAACAAACTGACACAGTAGGCTGCTACCGAGTACTCGCTGCAGAACGTACTAATACACTTAATTACTCGTCTATTACTTATTCTAACGTACAATGTCGCTCTGATTCGCTCAAATTTTATGTTACCACTGCACTTGTACCCGGAGGAGTCAACAACAAATTTACAATCTCAGGACGAGGAATAGATTATGAAAAGTCAACTTATGAAATATATAACCGCTGGGGACAGCTACTGACGAGGTCTAATATTAGCACTCCTTGGTATGCATTATATCAAAACTCCCCAGTGCCTTCAGGAATTTATATATACATAACACATATGTACGGAGTTCTCGGACAATACCAAAAAGAATCAGGAACAATAAATGTCATCAGATAATATCACCATACAATCTCCCTTTACGGAACTCACAGCACTATTAGATTTAAATTCGTTAAATAGTTGTCACAAACACTTAGGTTTAAACAAAGCCGTAACATACTACTTTATGACCGATGAGGAATTACTTAAAGTGAACAATTCATCACTCGGCCATGACTACTACACTGACATAATAACATTTGACTACTCCGATGACGAAGACATAGAAACTAACGAAATATTAATAAGTTGGGACCGAATTATAGATAATGCAAAAACGCACAACCAAACAGCAAAAACTGAACTCCACCGAGTTTGTTTTCATGGACTGCTACACTTGTCAGGAATAAATGACAAGACCAAAGAAGAACAAAATAATATGACAAAAAAGGAAGACGAGCTTTTAGCTTTGTACTGTTCCACGTGAAACCATGAATATAAAATACGACGTAATAATAGTAGGAGCTGGACATGCCGGCTGTGAAGCAGCAAATATCTCAGCTAAATTAGGCTCAAAAGTACTTTTAGTAACGATGAATATGGAGACTATAGCTAAAATGTCTTGTAACCCAGCGATGGGTGGTGTAGCAAAAGGGCAGATAATTAGAGAAATAGATGCTCTAGGAGGGCTATCTGGTATAGTTAGCGACTATAGCATGATGCAATATCGCATGCTCAACACATCCAAAGGGCCAGCAATGTGGAGTCCTAGATCACAAAATGATAGAAGCATGTTCTCTCTTAAATGGAGAGAACTACTAGAGAAGAACAGAAACGTAGATTTTATTCAAGACTCTGTAAATCAAATGGTTATAACAAATAACACTGTAGTTGGGGTAAAAACAACCACCGGAAATACTTACCTCGCTAAATCTGTAGTCCTTACAAGTGGTACTTTTATGAACGGTGTAATTCACATAGGTAGATCTCAGATGACAGGCGGACGAATGGGTGATAAAGCATCGTTTGGTATAACAGAACAACTAGTGTCTCTTGGACTGGAGGCAGGACGAATGAAAACAGGCACTCCACCTAGAGTAGACGGGAGAACCATTAACTATAACGTTTTAGAAGAACAAAAAGGTGACGAAAATCCAAAATGTTTTTCATTCAGGGAACCCAGCAGTATCCAAAAACAACATAGCTGTCATATAACTTATACAAACGAACAAGTCCACGACACGCTTAGATCAGCATTTGCAGACAGCCCGCTATTTAATGGTACAATACAATCTTTGGGACCTAGATACTGTCCCTCCGTAGAGGATAAAGTCAATAGGTTTGCAGAGCGTACAAGACATCAAATCTTCGTGGAACCAGAAGGCTGGAACACATACGAAACATATATTAATGGTTTTAGTACATCACTCCCTCAAGAAATACAATATAAAGCTTTAAGACAGATACAAGGTTTTGAACAAGCCAAGATATTCAGACCAGGATACGCAATAGAATATGACTTCTTCTATCCAACACAACTGAAACTTAATTTAGAAACTAAAGCCATAAATAATTTGTTTTTTGCTGGGCAAATAAACGGAACTACTGGATATGAAGAAGCCGCCTGCCAAGGACTAATGGCAGGTATAAACGCTCACAACTCTATTAATAACAAGGACCCTTTTGCACTCAACAGAAGCGAAGCTTACATAGGAGTATTAATAGATGATCTAGTCAATAAAGGTACAGATGAACCTTACAGAATGTTCACTAGTAGAGCTGAATACAGAATACTCCTTAGACAGGATAATGCAGACCTAAGATTAATGCCAAAAGCCTTTGAACAGGGTACCATCACACAAGAGGAATATGATACAATGCTCAAAAAACGAGATAATATAGAATCTATTAATAAAATAATCAATAAAAAAACTGTTACACCTTCTGATGCAAATCCAATCTTAGAAAAATATAATACTGCACCTATACCTCAAAATTATCTTATCAGTAAGGTACTATCACGTCCACAAATCAGTTACAAACAATTACTCGAAATCAACTCTATATCAGAATTACTTGCCAACTATAATGATGATGAAATAGAACAATCTGAAATACAACTTAAATATAAGACCTACATAGAAAACGAGCAAACCAATGTAGATAAATTACTGCGTCTTGAACACATTAAACTTGATCCTAATTTTAATTACTCACTAGTAAAATCTCTGTCGCTAGAAGCAATTGACAAACTTTCCAAAATAAAACCACAAAGTATTGGACAAGCCTCACGAATAAGTGGAGTAAGTCCTGCAGATATATCTGTATTATTGGTACATTTCGGCCGGTAATGAAAAATACACTATTTCTAGCTGCACTCTTTTTGATAGGTTGTGCATCTGTACAATCACTAAATGGAGGGGAAAAAGACATAACTCCACCTAAAGTAATTAAAGTATCACCAGATAGTGCTTCAACTAACGCCACAGCAACATCTATCGTATTCACATTTGATGAATACATAAAAACCACAAAAATATCAGAGCTCCTTCTGATTTCCCCTAGTCAGAAAATATCCCCTACAATCACTGTAAAAGGTAAAAAACTAATCATAGACATCAATGATACACTTCTAAATAATACTACTTATACAATACAGTTTAATGGTTCAATATTAGATAACAATGAAGGAAACCCACTACTAGATTATAACTATATGTTTTCAACTGGTAACTATATAGACTCTTTATTTTATACAGGCCACGTCAAAGATATTATCACTAATGAACCACTAAAGGACTGTAACATACAGCTTTATACAACATTTAATGACAGTAATATACTAAATACAAAACCGGACTATATAACACGTACAGATAGCCAAGGAAACTATAATTTAACTAACCTCCCATCTGATTCATTTCTAAGCATCGCCCTACTAGATAATAACAATAACCTAATACTAGATAACGAGGATTTAGTTTCTATTAATAAAACTATATTTCCTACTCAATTGGCGGATACATTTTATGTGTTTAAAAACGAAAACTCCTCAAGACATAAACCTAAATTATTAAAAACCTCTCCTGGCATTTACATTATAGAAAACAATAGGCATCTTGCAAATTCAGCCATTGATTTGAGTATTAATGATACTTCTGTAAAATTTAACTTATCACTCAATAAAGATAGTTTAATAGCTTACTACACTCCATTAAAAGATACAAATCGTATTCAAATTATTATAGATCAAGACACAAGTAACTTTATTAAAATAACCAATATATCTAACATGTCATACGTTCCAAGTGTTGATATTTCTACCAACAAACAAACAGTAGTTTTAACCCTACAGACACCTATAAAAAATATAGATACTTCCAAATTTATATTGACAACAGACTCTAACTTTATACCATTTTCTATATATAAAACATCTCCAATTACAATAACCATTACTTCTTTAATACACCCAACACGGCTTATATTACAGCCCAATGCCATTACTGATGTTTTTGATCAATATATAAAAAGCGATACTTTCGACATACCCCCTGTTATAATTACTTCAACAAATTTTAAACTTAAAATCAATACTCAGGATACTACCACTGTAATACTTCAGTTAAAACGTGGTAAAAAACTTATTGAACAACACTCATTTCGGCATGATAAAATTTTTAATTTTAAAAATTTACCAGCTGCCAAATACAGAGTATTACTAATCACAGATGCTAATGACAATACAATCTGGGACACTGGTAATACACTTATTTCAAAACTACCTGAACACATACTCATATCAAAAGAGTTTGAAATAAGAGAAAATTGGGATAAAGAATTGATAATCAACCTAAAGTAGGGTTATACACATACTTAATAACATACTATGTTATTAGACGCTTATAACCTTACATCTAAACCTAAAATATTTATTATCAACTATACACAGTATTTAACCACTAAAAATGGGTACAAATACCCCTCCCTATACACAGCAACCTTATTAACAAATGTATGTTAATCTAATAATTAACATTAGACCTTATAAATGTTAAGTCGTTGATTATAAATAAAATAATTACACTTATGATGTTACCAAACTGTTATTAACCATTTTTCAAAATAAACTTACCACCTAATTAACACACTATTAGTTATATACTACTATTCTATATAAAATCATTTTAAAAAATAATAAGGAAATGGATAGTGTTTCAGTATGCTCAGGTTATAAATAGAATGATTTTCTTTGTACCACAGTAATGAAGAAAAGAATAGAACAATTGATAGAAGAATCGCAAAATGCGATTATTAAATCAAAGGAACAGTTAGACGCTTTTAAATTAAAATTTCTAGTTAAGAAAGGTTTGGTTAATCAATTGGTTCAAGAATTTAAAAATTTACCCGTTGAAGAAAAAAAGAAATGGGGTCAGGATTTAAATATTGCAAAAAAAAATACTGAAGAAATTTTTAATTATGCTCAATCTGTATTGTCAGAATCTTTAGAAAATAATATACAAGTAGATGGATTACCTGGTCATTTTAGTGACGTAGGTTCACGGCATCCAATTAGCAGTGTAGTGGAAGAAATGACAGAAATTTTTGGGCGTCTTGGATTTTCTTTATCTATAGGTCCAGAAGTAGAAGATGATTGGCATAATTTTTCTGCATTAAATTTTTCTGATAATCATCCTGCAAGAGATATGCAGGATACTTTTTTTGTGGATAAAGATATAGCGTTGCGAACACACACGTCTTCTGTACAAGTAAGGCTTATGGAAGCAGGTAATTTACCTATAAGAAGCATTATGCCTGGTAGAGTTTATAGAAATGAGGCGATTTCAGCTCGTTCTAACTGTTTTTTTCATCAAGTTGAAGGATTGTATATAGATAAGGGAGTTTCTTTCTCAGATCTAAAGCAAACGCTATATAATTTTGTACAGGAATTTTTTGGTGCCAATACAAAAGTAAGATTTAGAGCGTCTTACTTCCCTTTTACAGAACCTAGTGCTGAAATGGATATTTATTTAGGTACTGAGACAGAATCTGATTTGAGATTAACAAAGGGTACTGGATGGTTAGAAATATTAGGTTGTGGTATGGTAGATCCCAATGTGCTTCAAAATTGCAATATTAATTCAGAAGAATATTCTGGTTTTGCTTTTGGGCTAGGAGTGGATAGAATAGCAATGCTTAAATATGGGGTAAAAGACCTTCGTACTTTTTTTAATAATGATAAACGATTTTTGAATCAGTTTGTGACTATTTAATTGTCTGTTATATTCAATAGTACTCTTTTCATTGAGTCTATTCTTTCTTGGTCTCTTTGTAACATTGCATCGACTTTTTCTTCCTGTTCTAAATCTTGCATTTCAGACGTATGTATATCTTTGTTTTTATCAGAGGTGGCACAGGCTGCTACCAGCACTATAAAAAATAAAATAGTTATGCTATTAGTTCTCATTATTAATACAAATATAAAAAAAGGCCACTCATATGAGTAGCCTTTACAATTTTTGTGTGTTTACTAAAATATATTAGTATGTAGTAGTTTCTTCTACTTCTTCAGTAACTTCCTCTACATATTCAGTAGTTCCTTCAGTAGTTTTCTCTACAGATTCAGCATTTGACTCAGCTTCTTCGTTAGCTTGGTCAAGTAAACTTTCGGCTTCAGCTTCTGCATTTTCTACAGATTCTTCAGCACCTTCTTTAGTTTCTGCTGCATTGTTACAAGCAACAAATCCAAGAGAAACAATAGCGAATAGAGCAATAATTTTTTTCATGATAGGCGTAATTTTTTAATTGTTAAATATTTAAATATATAACGAATATATATTAATTTAATCAATTATAATTTTCTTATTTTTTTCTAAAATAAATACGGACGGGTATTCCGCTAAAGTCATAGTTACTTCGAAGTTTATTTTCTAAAAATCGTTTATAGCTATCACCTATGTACTGAGGTAAATTACAGAAGAAGGCAAAGCTGGGACACTTAGTGGGAAGTTGAGTAACATATTTAATTTTTATGTATTTTCCTTTCAATGAGGGTGGTGCTTGACGTTCAATAATAGGTAAGAAAAACTCGTTAAGCTTACTAGTGGTGATTCTTGTCTTCATGGAAGCGTGTACTTCCATTAGTTTGTCTAGTGCTTTAAGTACCCTTTGCTTAGTAAGAGCAGAAACAAATAATATAGGTACATCAGTAAAAGGAGCTATTTTTTCTCTGACTAAAGCTTCATATTCCCTAGTGGTATGTGTGTCTTTTTCTATAAGATCCCATTTATTAATAATAATAACAATACCTTTTCCATTCTTTTGAGCAAGACTAAATAAATTCATGTCTTGTGCTTCTATTCCTCTGGTAGCATCGACTACTAATGCCACGACATCTACGTTTTCTATGGCTCGAATACTACGCATTACAGAGTAAAACTCTATATCTTCACTTACTTTGCTTTTCTTACGTACACCTGCAGTATCTACTAAGTATAAGTCATTGTTAAAAGCTTTGTATCTTACAAAAAGTGTGTCACGAGTGGTTCCTGGAATATCTGTTACTATATTGCGTTCTTCACCGAGTAGCGTATTGCAAATTGTAGATTTACCTGCATTTGGTCTTCCTACGAAAGCTATCTTTGGTATATCGTCATCCAGCTCTAAATCACCTTCGGGTAACAATGGAACTAAATCATCAAGTAATTCACCAGTACCACTGCCAGAAAGAGAAGATACTGGGTAAATCATATCTACGCCCATACTGTAGTATGAGTTAGACATAAACATACGCTCGTCATTATCGGCTTTGTTAGCTACGAGTAGATATGGTTTATTACTTTTTCTTACGATTTTAAAGAAAGCTATATCTAAGTCATTAGGGTCTAATACTGCGTCTACCATAAATAAAAGCACATCTGCTTCTGCTATGGCTAGTTCTACTTGCTCGCGTATATGAGTTTCAAAAATATCACTACTATTAGTTACGTAACCACCCGTATCTATTACGGTAAATTCTTTACCTATCCAATCACTTTTGCCATAATGTCTGTCTCGTGTTACTCCGCTGACGTTATCTACTATGGCTTTTCGTTCGCCTATAAGTCTGTTAAAAAGAGTTGATTTTCCAACGTTGGGTCTTCCAACTATCGCTACTATTCCTGCCATGTTCTAATGTTATATAATTGCTATGTTTCTGCTATCCGCAGCCTTTATTGTAATTGTTGGATAAATCTGACCGAGTGGTCAATGTGTTTTGCCGTTTTACAATCCTGCAAATGTAAGGTAATAATTACTTTTTGAGGTAACCAAAGCGTTGGAGCTGTTGTTCATCAGATCTCCAGTCCTTTTTTACTTTAATAGTAAGTGATAAGAAAACCTTCTTATCTATAAACTTTTCTATTCGTTCTCTTGAAGCTATACCCAATTTTTTTATAGCAGATCCACCGCGGCCTAAGAGAATACCCTTTTGTGAGTCACGCTCCACATTTATAGTAGCATAGATTTCATCTAGTTTTTCTTTTTCGTTATATTCAGTGACCACTACCTCTACGCTATAAGGTATTTCTTTTTTAAATTGAGTAAGAATTTGTTCACGTACCATCTCACCCACAAGAAATCGCACATTCTCATCACTGATACTATCTGTATCATAAAAAGCTGGGTGTTCAGGAGACAGCTCTACTAGTGTTTTGATAATACCATCTATATTAAACACTTCCTTTGCACTTGCTGCATATACATGCTCAGTGCCCAAGTACTTTTTTACCTTGGTTATATCTGCTTGCAGTTGTTTTTGGTCAGTGATTAGATCAGCTTTATTCATTACTGCTACTATAGGACAATTAACTTGATTTTTATACGCTTCGAAAGTTTCTACTTTAGGATATTGACCGTCTAACATAAGCAGCAGAATATCTACATCCTCTAGAGATTCTCGTACTGCACCCATCATGGCATCCTGCAGCATATAGGCTGAGTCATCTATTACACCAGGTGTGTCACTAAAGATGAGTTGATATCCTTTTTCATTGAGTATTCCCTTTATGCGGTGACGTGTAGTCTGAGCTTTAGGATTGGTAATCACCAGATCTTCACCAAGAGCTGCATTTAGAAAAGTAGATTTTCCTGCATTGGGTAGGCCGAGTATCGTTATGAATGCTGTTTTGAACATTGGACTGCAAAGGTAGGATAAAGAGAACTAGCTATTTTATTTATGTACTTTTGAAAAATGAAATCAATTGGATTAATCTTGTTATCAGTATTTATGTGCATTGGTGTGAATATATTTGGTTAAATTTCTAAACCCGAAAAAGGGAGTAAATGGGTGTATGATTATAGAAACGTTGCTTCTCACGGACCCGTACTATCCACATATCATAGAGACAGTACGGTAGGCGGAAAAAACGGAATGCTTATTTCCGAAAAACTGTATGATGTGTATACGGATCTTGGTAAGCTAAACTTAGAAATAAGAACGCTGACAGGAAAAATACTATATATAGAAGATAGTGTTGTTTATTATTTTAGTAATTCGCAATATGACACGCTGATAAATTTTGGAGCCGCCGTAGGTGAAGTTTGGACTAATGACGCTTTTGAAGATTTGATAACTGTAAACGTTTTAGGAAAAGGAGCGGACTCCTTACTAGGGGCATTTTTGGATATAGAATATTCTTTTTGGCAAGATTGGACTCATAGAGATACCGTATACGAACGATTACTAGGGGGTAAGGAATCCACCATACCTAGGGATTATTTAAGTTCTCAATTAGATGGTCATGAAGGAGGCCCACTTACCTGCTTTAGTAATAGTAAAGGACGATACAGCGAAAAAACGTGGACAGCTGGCGGTGCAGCATGTACAGATATAACAGACAAGCTAAGTGTGGGTGAGATTAGTCAAACTAAACTCTTTAGCCTGTATCCAAACCCAAGCAGCGGAACTATCCGAATCTCAGGAAACAGACAACCTCAAAAAATAGAGATTTTTACTACCATAGGGCAGCAGATATATTCTTCAGAAAACGTATTTGAAATAAACAACCTCTCTCCTCAAATGTACTTCGTAAAACTATGGAGAATTGATGGCGGAGCAGAATTGCACAGGGTGTTGGTGGAGTAGGTGTGTCTGTCAGGGTTTTGGGTTAAGCAAAACAAAACTTTAGAGGTGACCCTTTAAGAGCATACTAGTTGAGCTTGGGATATTTTTGGAGATTTAACCATTCTGGAAATCAAGTTATGGAAGATTGTTTTCTTACTCCTAGACCTATTCAGTCTGAAACAGAAT
>Ga0222644_1000313_pt1 | contig 17787 bp, 22 predicted proteins | sample AntAcemetagen291_FD_179800 | JGI IMG/M metagenome (GOLD analysis project Ga0222644, IMG submission 179800) | Saline water microbial communities from Ace Lake, Antarctica - #291 | ecosystem: Environmental > Aquatic > Non-marine Saline and Alkaline > Saline | place: Antarctica: Ace Lake...
CATCTGGGATACGAACAGCCGAGCACGTTCGGTGGGCATTCGCACTGATTAAAAAAGACCTTTCAGAGAAAATGAACACCGTAAACGTCAATGATGAAGAGAAAAACGACCCTGCCAGCGTGCTAAAGGCCAGCATTATTGAGCGCATAGGGATAGATCACGGCGAAACGCTGTCAACGCTTGATAATAGGATCAGGAAGTTTAAGCGCAAAGCCATTGAAAAGATGGTTTCCGTGATGATAGAGGAAAGACTGATAAAGCCAGTGGAAGAAAAAGCAAAGAATGGAAAGAAATCAATTAAATATTATCTGGCATAATCCTTTGCGGCCAAGCGGCTCCGGCCGCTTTTTTGTGCCTGATTGTATTTAATAACATTAAAATGTTTGCATTGTGCCTAGACAGGCGTATTGTTGTGGGTATGAGCAAATACACCCCTGAACAAATACAGTTAATAGCAGCGCTGGCGGATCTTGGGCATACCAGGAGCGCCACAGCGGCGCTGGTAGAGATTCCCGCCGGAACCGTTGCGACACTATCCCGAAAGCATGGAATCACGTTCAGCGGTAAGATGGGCCGTCCTCGTGTCGATAACCCAGTGCGAGCGTTTAGACCAAATCAGAAGCAGTATTATAAAGGGGTTGGTTGCGACTATTTGGACCGCGCCAGCCAGGATCTTTCACGTATTATTTGGTAATTATTTGCACCATCCAGCGGGTGGTGTTAGGCTTTCTGTTATGTGCTTTTCAAACACAAAAACCAATCCTAATACACAGCAAAATACACGTCTGTGTATTCTGGAGGCCACGCCACCACTGCCTAATACACAAATACACAAAATACACGCAACCAAGCCTCTGTCTTTTTGTAATTTGTTATCGGTGGGTTATGTGTATTTTGTGTATTTGTGTACCGGCTTAGTCCTGCGGGCGTTTCAAAATACACACGCGTGTATTGGGATGTGTATTAGGATGTGTATTAGGATTCGTTAGACCCTCAATTTTATTTTACGAAAAAACGCATTTTCACGCGGTATTCGTTTGTCTGCTGGAAGGCTCCCTATAAAGAGATTCTAATTAATATCTCTTATAAGAGAGTCATATATTTTAAAACCCTTTAGCTTATCACAATTTACTTATTAAAAAAGCACTATTTAAATGAATGCTCGTTCAAATTTAAAAAGCGTTGACCGGGTTTTGTTTATGTAATACCTTGTGGGTTATCGCTGCTGGCACAGTACGACCCGACCAAGTAACAATTAGCGGGATTCAGCCGGTTAGCAGCGACTTATTATTTAATCTTGTAGGAGGATTTTAAATTGACAGAAGATCAGATTAGGGTAATGGGTCTTAGTGATAAGCGGGAGCGGGCATTGATTGCTTTTAGTTGGTCAGGAATGGACTTTGATATGGATAGGTTTTGGTCTTTGGTTTCTGTGCAGCAATGGGGATTGGCATCGCAAGAGCTTTTGAATTGCTTAGCTACGGACAAAGACGCAGAATTCTACGCCGATGCAATCTGGGAGGGCTAGAACATGGGACAAATTCAAATAACAATGAATTCGCAGCCGGATCTTATTAATATGAGTGACCGCCAGTATGTTGGGCGTAACCCCAGCGCGTTCGAGCGAGAAAATCCATTGACTGGAATCAAAAGCATGGTCAAGATACCTGGCATTCCTTTTGTTCGGGTTGCCTCGGTTGGAGGGAATGAGTACAAGCCTTATTTTAACCCTGCAAAGAAAAGATTTAATAAGTTAGATGATGGGTTGCTTAGGGTTGTTGCCCACGGATAATTCGCACCGCCGCGCCTTTGCTGGCGTTCCTTGCCTGGTTGGTCGCAGGTGGCGGAAATAGACCATAATTTTTTTATACTGTAGGAGTATAATATTATGAAATTGTTTATGTACGATCACGAAGTCGATGTAACTTTCGACTACCAGCCTAAAGAAGAAATGACGCCATTTTACCCTGGTTGTATTTGTTCAATGATAATCAACAATGTTTTCTATAAGCGCGTAGATATTAAGTCGATCCTTGAAGAATCGGATCTTGAAAAACTTGCAGAGGATTGCCTGATAAAATTTGAAGAGCAGGAGGCTTACTATAGTGAATGAATATGACGAAACACAACTTTTTCCAGATATGAGATTAGCAAGGATTCTGCTGGAAAGACTTGGGAAAAACAGCCTGTCAGTTTCGGTAGAGGTTGCGGCGGAGAAAATTCTTGAGGCTCAGCGTGCTCTAGCAGACAAAGACGCCGAGATAGCAGAGCTTCGAGAAGAGGCCGAGATATCTGCTGCAACTATTGAAATGCAGGCCGTCATACTAACTGATTCGGTCAATGCGATTAGAGGCGAACCGCCTGAGCTTACTTTGTGGAGCCATCACGATTTAGCTGACTTGATAAAGAACGTACTAGTCATTAACCCTATAGGTGATACCGATGATTGATTCGTACTGCAAACAGTGCCGAGACTCAGGAAGGGTTGAGCACAGTGGCATGATAATACCTTGTCCTCTTTGTATGGACAGAAAGAACGCCAACACTACTACGGTAATAAGCAAAGCCAAACTAGCCCACCTACTAGCTGTGGAAGTGGCAATAAAGCAACTCCAAGCCACCATAGCAGAAATGGGGAACGTAATAGGAAACGATCAAGCCCAGATAAAGTTTTATAGGGATGCCGTAGCAGACAAAGACGCCGAGATAGCCAATGCCTTAAAAACCAGCGCAGATCGCTGGCAAATTATCGAAGAGTTGATGGCCGAAAAAGTGGAGCTAAATCTAACCATTGCGAAACTACAGAGCAAAGACACCGTTAGCAAAGAAGAACTAGACCGCCTAACCCATAAATAGGTATTGAGGTGAAACGCTACATAAAACTAAAGTTAATACACGCCGGGCTTATAGCGCTAATGGCAGGGCTTTACGTGTTTTGGCTGGCGCATAGATACCCAATTGATACGGCGGTTTATATTGGAATGATTGTCTTAGCTGCGGTATTCCTTTAAACTATCCCGTATCTAGTCGGCTGGGCTGACTTATCATATTCTACGGGGTAGAAAATGGCAGCACTGAAAGACAAAAGGCGAGAGCAATTTTGCCTAGAATACATTATAGATCTTAATGCAAAGCTAGCGGCGGAGCGGGCAGGCTACTCCGTGAAGACGGCCAGGACGCAAGGATCTAAGCTCTTGACTAGGCTTGACGTTGCCGAGAGAGTCACAGAACTAAAAAACCGCCGATCTGTAAAATGCAATATTGACGCCCAATGGGTTCTAAACCGATTGATACAAATCGACTCACTTGACGTTATCGACATACTAGAAGAAGACGGCTGTGTCAAGCCGATAAGCCAATGGCCTAAAGAATGGCGCACGTCCATTTCTGGAATAGACGTTCAAAAGATGACGAGCGCAGGTCAAGACAAAGCGGCAATCGAAACCGTTGTAACGAAGATCAAATGGCCGGACAAGGCCAGAAACCTTGACCAGATCGGCCGGCACGTAAACATCAAGGCGTGGGAAAAAGAAACAGATAGCGGAGGAGCCGAATTGGTTGCGGCCCTTGCTGCTTTGGCTGGAAACCTTCCTGTGTGAAGATACTCGCAAAACCACAAGACCGCTGGTATCCGCTAATTGACCATCCGGTACAGCGGCAGTTAGTCCTTGCGGTATCAAATGGTGTGCGGTTCCCATTGGTCCCGGCAGGCCGTCGCTCGGGCAAGACGGAACGATTTAAACGCTTCCTTGCTAGGGAGGCGCTAACCCATCCAAACGAAATATACTTTGCAGCAGCGCCAACGCGCGACCAGGCTAAAAAGATATTCTGGGACGACCTCAAGTTACTAACCTTTTCAGCAATACACCCAAAATCCCCAAGCGAAACCGAATTAAAGATATTCCTGCCTAATGGATCTGAGATTCATGTTGTTGGCTTAGACAAACCCCAAAGAATAGAGGGCATCAACTGGACCGGCGGGGGCATAGATGAAATTGCCGACGTTAAGAGCACAGCGGTATATGAGAACATCATGCCCGCGCTTGATACTGTTGATCCAAGGCGCCCAGACTATAGACCATGGTGTTGGTTTCTTGGTGTGCCAGATGGCTTGAATCATTATTATGATATGTGCAGGTATTCAGAGCTAAACCCAGAAGACGGGCTTTGGAAGGTCTACCACTGGAAGTCCTCAGAGATATTGCCGCCCGATGTTATTGCTGCGCGTCGTCGCACAATGTCAAAGCGACAGTTCAAGCAAGAGTTTGAAGCCAGCTTTGAAACTGCGGGCGGTAGAATCTATGAGGACTACAGCACGGCAAACCATACGACAACCGAGATATTACCGCACGAGCAATTGTGCTGGATGCATGATCAAAACTATACGCCTTTATCATCTGCCGTTGGCGTGATACGTGGGGACGCGCTTTTCTTGTTGGATGAAATTGTGTTGATATCTGCCATATCTAGACAGTCCGCTATTGAATTTTGCGATAAATATACTAATCATTCCAATAAGCATGTTATTATTTATGGCGATCCGGCGGGAAAGGCGGGCGAAAAGCACGGGCACGAATCAGATTACACACAGATTGAGGGAATACTAAAGCTTAATGGCTGGACATACGAGAATAAGGTTGCCAGGTCGCATCCTGCCATAAAAGACAGACAAAACGCAGTAAGGGCAAAGATAAAGCCGATGGAGGGCGAGATAACATTATTCGTTAATCCTTTAACCGCGCCATGGTGCGACAAAGGTTTAAGCACAGTACAACTACAGGAAGGATCCACGTTCCAAGAGGATCAGCGAAATGATTACCAGCACATTACAACGGCGATAGGATACATGGTCGATGTGGAATGGACGGTCAAAGAACAGTTAATTATTACAAATATCAAAGTGGGATTCTAGAACATGGCAGAAGCAAATACAGGCGTAGATTTTAGGCATCCAGAATATGTTGACAATGTTGATTCGTGGAAGTTTGTTAATAACATTTGCGATTCCAAGGGCGTTAAGCAATATATAAATGTTCTTAATATTCAGGACACTAGCCGAGAAAATGGCGCAAGGAATGAGCAGTTTAAAAAGCGGGCGATATTCTACGCTATTGCTGGATATACCTCTCGTGGATTGGTTGGTAAGGCGTTTTCAAAACCGCCAGAGCTAGAGGTTGTAACGCAGCTAGAATACATAAAGACGAACGTTGACGGCGCTGGAACGGGTATCGATCAGCAGGCCCAAGACGTTGTTAGAGATGTTTTAAGGATTGGTCGAAGCGGCCTTTTAACAGATTTTCCAAAGACAGCGGGAGAATCTTCTGTTGCTCAGTTGGCTAGTGGTGGAATCGCAGCAACCATAACAAAGTTCGATGCTAAGCAAATAATCAATTGGAAAACCAAGAGCATAGGATCGCGCATTGTGCTGTGTAAGGTTGTTCTTGCTTACAATAAAGATATACAAGGCGAGGATGGGTTTAGCTTCAAGACCGCGCCTATCAGGCTTGAGCTTAAACTTGAATATGTGACCGATAGAGAGGTTTATTCCATGGTCACTTGGGAAAAGCTAAAGATTAAAGACGTTGAGCAGTGGGTTGCCGGTGAAGAGATATTCCCGGTTGACAGCACTGGCTCTACGCTTTCGGAGATTCCTTTTGTGTTTGTTGGGTCTGAATCCAACACAACAAAAATAGATCCCGCGCCGATGTACGACCTTTGCGTGATCAATGAAGGGCATTTAAACAATTCGGCCATATACGAGGACGCGGTCTATCAGGTTGGCCAGCCTCAAGTTTGGATGTCTGGAATAACTCAAACTCATATTGACCTTATGGCAAAGAACGACATGTATTTTGGTTCTAGAACCGTGATGGGCGTGCCACCTGGTGAGAAGCTTGGGATTGTGCAGGTCGAGCCAGATACGTTGGCCAAAGAAGCCATGGCGGACAAGGTTCAAACAATGATAGGGCTGGGAGCCATGTTTATAACCCCTGTCAGCGCAAACAAGACAGCAACGCAATCGGCGGGTGAGCTATTGGCCCAGCATTCGGTATTGTCTTTAATCGTGTCCAACGTGACCGACGCATACGAAAAGGCTCTTGGGTGGGTGGCCTTGTTTATGGGAACTGATCCAAAGCAAACGGTTTACAAGCTTAATCAGGATTTTGTTTCACCTACAGCAGACGCCAACATGTTACGCGAGATTATAGCGGGCTTTATCAGTGGCGCGATACCTGCGGCAGACTTTCTGAGATGGCAGCAACGGCACAACATAATTGACCCGGATAAGACGCTTGAAGAGTACCAAGATGAAATGGGTGCTCTAATGACAATGCCGGATCTTGATCAATGATAACGCCGTCTGAATTAATCGAGATTGCTACACGCCATCAAGTGCACTTGGAGCGCTTAAAGACACAGGCTGTAAATGAAAACCTTGAATTCTTAAAGGTTATGGATAAATCCGTGACAGCTAGGCTTGCCGGTAAAGATATAACAGACTTTAAGAGAGCCAAGCTGGAGCGCCTTATAGCGTCCGTGAAGGGCGATCTGTCAATTATTAACAAGGACATAGGCGAGTCAATATTAACTCAGGCCAGGGAGCTAGCAGAGTATGAGGCGGGGTTTGAGGGAAGGAGCTTGGATCAGGTTGTTCAAGCTGATTTTAACACGCCAACGGCCTCAGCCTTGAATTCTGCCGTAATGACAAACCCACTATCCGTGGCTGGGGTCGATAACGGCATGCTTCTTGGTGACTTTATCAAAGGCAAAACAACAGCGCAGATAGACGCCATATCATTGGCTATTCGCACGGGTTATTACGAAGGCCAAAGCACAAGCAAGATATTGCAATCGATTCGAGGCACAAGAAGCCAAGGATTTAAAAACGGGATTATCGCAAGGGTTGGTAACAGCCTAAACGCCGTGGTCAGGACCGCTTTGCAGCATACGGCTGTTCAGGCAAGAGAAACAACTTGGCGAGCAAATAGCGATATTGTCAAGCAGGTCAGATGGACATCTACGTTTGATAGCCGAACCTCTCAGGTTTGCCGGTCGATGGATGGAAAGACTTTTGATATAGGCAAAGGCCCAAGGCCGCCAATCCATATAAATTGCAGGTCAAGCATGGTCGCAGTACTTGACGATCGGTTTAAATCATTGAGAGAGGGCGCAACCAGGTCCGCAAGAGGCCCGGATGGTGTTGAGTCCATTAGCGCTAAGGACAGTTATTATGGATGGCTAAAGCAGCAGCCTAAAGGATTCCAAGAATCTGCCATTGGGCCGGTACGCGCAAAACTAATGAATGAGGGCGGGTTATCTTCCAAGAGATTTGGTGAGCTAAACTTAAACAATAAATTCCAGCCATTGACTTTAGCTGAAATGAAGAAGCTAGAACCAACGGCATTTGAAAAGGCGGGTATATGAAAAAGGGTAAGAAAAAACCATATAAAAGGATTCGTTAATGACCACAATTGCAATGGATAAGAACGGTCTTATCGCTTACGACTCCAGAGAAACGGCTGGATCAACTATTGTTGACGATAATTGCAATAAATGTAAAGAGTCAAACGGAGTTTATTATTTCCTTTGCGGCCGGTCTGCGGACGAAGACACATTGATAGACGCTGTCGAGAACGGCGAGCGCTCAAGTTACCCAGACGCTATAAGCACTCATGCGATTATTGTTATGGGCGGCGAAGTCTATACGGCTGGAATAACAAAAGAGGACGGCTATTATTGGCAGAAAGAGAGAAAAGGAAACCCATTATCAAGAGGAAGTGGCGCAGATCACGCAATGACAGCAATGGACCTTGGTTGCAGCGCAAAGAAGGCCGTTAAATATGCCATGAAGCGCGACTCATGCACTGGCGGCAAAATTAGAACATTCAGTCTAAAAGGTTGACAGTAGTATACTGATCGTTTTATTATTCGCATTAACGTATCGCTGGGCGATATGAATCTAAAATTACCAGGGGTAGTTTATGAAATATAAGGTAAGCAAAGAAGAATTCGCAGCATTAGACGAAGCAAACAAGGCGCTATACAAGGCAACCGGCGAAGATTACACGTTAAGCGTTGACGGTATGCCTGAAATAGAAGACGTGGCCGGTCTTAAAAAGAACCTTGCTGATTTGCTAGGCGAAAAAAAGGCAGCAAAAACAGCGGCCGAAGAAGCAACGCAAAAAGCGGCAGCAACACAGGCGGCAGCAGATTTAGCGGCAGCCAACAAGTCAGGCGATATTGATGCAATCAATGTTTCTTGGCAGAGCAAGTTTGATGCTTTGGGTTTAAAGCTAGAGGGTGTTACCGGACAATTACATACGGCAACATCGGGATCAACAGCCACAAGCATTGCCGCAACCATTGGCATTGCAGGATCACAAGGAATTTTATCAGACGCCATTGGCAGACGACTAAAAACAGAGTTTGATGAAACAGGACAGCATAGAACGGTTGTCTTGGGAGTAGATGGTAAGCCATCGGCCTTAACGGTCGAAGAGCTTACTACAGAATTTAAGACTAACGCGGCGTATGCCCCGTTAATAGTTGGATCCAAGGCCGGGGGCAATGGGACCAACAACGCTGGAGGCGGGGCCGAAGGTAAAGTGATAACAAGAAGCCAATTTGACGGAATGGGAGCGGGCGAAAAGCGCTCTTACCTGAAAGATGGCGGAACACTAACCGACGCGGCTTAATCCGCAATTTTTTAACTTTCAGAGAATACTTAACATGGCAGAGAATACTATAACCGGCTTAGTGCCGGACATTTACGAAGGGCTTGACATTGTTTCAAGAGAGCTAACGGGCATGATTCCTTCGGTTACTATGAACGCATCTGCGGATCGTGCTGCCGTGGGCCAAAACATTCGAGTTGACGTTGAGCCAGAAGGCAATTTGGTGGACATTACACCATCAATGACAATTCCAGAACCTACCGGGCAGACTTCCGGGTTTACCGATATTGTCATTACAAAGTCTAAAGCGGCCGAGTTTGGGTTTATTGGCGAGCAAGTAAAAGGCTTAAACACTGGACCGGGCTTTCCAAGTGTTCGAGCGCAGAAGATTGCGCAAGCAATTCGCAAACTTGCTAACTCTATTGAAGCAGACCTTTGTGGATTGCAGTCTACCTTTAGCCGAGCCGTTGGTACTCCAGGCACTACGCCTTTTGCCACAATCAACGATTACACAGACGCGACTTTTGCGCGTAAAATTCTAAAAGATAACGGCGGTGATTTTAACGCTCGCATTGTTATGGATACCACGGCGGGCGCTACCCTTTTAGGTAAGCAAGGCGCTGTGAATTCTGCCGGTACTGACCTGATTATGTCTCAGGGCATTCTAGTGGATCGCGCTGGTATGCCTTTGCGTGAGTCTGGATTCGTCGAGAATCATGTCGCGGGTACAGGCGCAAGCGCTACAACTAATGCGGCCGGTTATGCTGTTGGTGCGACGGTTCTAACTTTGGCATCTGCCGGAACCGGGACATTGCTTGCTGGCGATGTTGTTACCTTTGCGGGCGATGCAAACAAGTACGTTTTAGCATCAGGCGACACTGACGTGTCTAACGGTGGAACAATCACCTTGGCGGCTCCCGGCTTGCGTGTTGCAATGTCAGAGGCAACCAAGGCAATCACTGTCTTAGCTACCAGCGCGAGAAACATGGCATTCTCTGAAAACGCTTTAGTGCTTGCTTCACGAGCGCCAGCGCTACCGGAAGAAGGCGACCAAGCAGCAGATCGAATGCTAATCACCGATCCTCGCAGCGGGCTGACAATGGAATTTGCATTGTACTTAGGTTATCGCAAAGTGCGTTATGAAGTATCACTGGCTTGGGGTGTTAAAAACATCAAGCCTGAGCATACCGCGTTAATCTTAGGCTAAGAGTTTTTAGCCGCATAGCCTTTTAACGAGGGCTATGCACTAAGAATTTTTATTAACTTTAGGAGGTTTTAATATGTCATTCGGAACACTAAAGACAGTTACAATTGAGCGCGAAGGCGTGATGGTTGATATTAACGAAACTGATCTAAAAGATACCGACGTTGTTGTTACTGATGAAATGACACAAGCAGCCGAGACCAAAGCATACAAAGCGGCAGAAACCGAAGCCTACAAGATGAACGCAAAACCAAAACCAAAGCGATAAGACAAAAAACACAAAGTTAAACCTAGAGAGGGCGGGCAGATGCCGCCCTTTTTTATTGGAGCAAACTAATAATGGCCTTAGTTGTAGAAGATGGCAGCATTGTCGCAAACGCGAATTCTTACGTCACTCGCTCGGATTTCATAGCGTGGTCCTTAAGGCGCGGCTATACAGTGGCCGACGATGTGCTTGCGGACAATAAACTGGTCATAGCATTCGATTTCATCAACGGCATAGAAAGCTCGCTTGCCGGGCTTCTATCTGTCAGAGAGCAAACCGGAGCATATCCAAGAACGGATTTAGTTCTCCAAACTTATAGCTGGCTATCAACAGAAATACCAACACAGGCCAAGGACTATCAAATGTCATTGGCGCTTGACCAGGTTAATGGAATCGATATTTTTAACCCGCCACAGTCAGACTCGGTGGCTGTAAGGCGATCGAGGGTAGAAGGCGCCGTAGAAGAAGAATATGCGGTGAGCGATTCTAGCGCCTTTGTTTATCAGTCTCTAAGTAATAGGCTTCGACAGATCCTCCAGCGCTCTCGGGCTGGCTATGGCATTATTATTACAATGGGCTAACTATGTCAGACGCTTTTTATAACAAGATGGCAAAAACAGCCGCCAAGCTTATTAACAAGTTTGGTAAGGAGTTTTTGGTTGTCAGAAATATAGGCAGGTCCGTTGACAATATAACGGGAGCTGTAACACCTGGTACTACAACAACATTCAAGCCAAAAGGCATTATTGTCGAATACACAACGGCAGAAAAGCAGGACAGTAGAATTGAGCAAGGCGACAGAAAGCTAATTCTTGATAATACTGTTAAGCCGTTAATGACAGACCGGCCCACGGTTGACGGTAAGAAATGGACAATTAAAGAAATAGACAAGTCAGAGCCAGCGGGAATTGCTTTGGTTTATTTTGTAAGGGTTAGCGCTTAATGTCTGCATTAGATATCTCAAAATGGGCTGAGTCAGTTGGCGCAAGCGTTGACGAAGCAAGCCGAGCAATTAAGCTCGAGGTTTTTACGGGTGTTATTGATGATACTCGCGTTGATACCGGAAGGCTTAAAGGCAACTGGCAGGCTACAATTGACCGGCCAGCCACAGGAGTTCTTGAAAGAAACGACAAAAACGGAAGTCAGGCAACAGCGCAAGCGCAGCAAACGGTTCGAGGAACTGGCATTGACTACCTTACTAACAATTTAGACTATGCTGCGGTATACGAAGAAAAGGACGGCATGGTTGCAAAGAACCTTGCGCGCGTTGATACAATAGTTAGGAACCTTAAAAAATGAGTCAGTTAAAAATAGACCAAGCATTTTTAACTTCTTGGATAGCAACCAATAGCGAGTTTGGGCTTCCTACGGCATACGAAAACAAAGACTTTTCGGCAGACCCGGAGCTTGCCTATGCCGAGGTCTTTTTGATTCAGAACGCCCTTGATATGCAATCCGTAAATGATACCGATGAAACAACCGGAATATTTAGGGCAATATTACGATACCCAGTTAATGCCGGAGCCATTGCGGCAAAGACAAAGGCGCAAGAAATAATCGATGCTTTTAGTATTGGAACAAATGTTTCATATTCTGGGCAATCTGTTATAATCACGAAAACGAGCCGACAAAAAGGCTTTAACGAGAACGGCTGGTATAAAATAGTCGTGTCTATTCAATACATTGCTTTTATAACGAGGTCTTAAAAATGCCAGCATTAGTTCAAACATTCGTCGATAGTGTGATATCTATTTCAGCCGCCTTACCGGCATCACAAACCACAACAGACTATGACGGTCTATCTTTTACTGTTATAGGTCAGGTTACTAGCTGGACGCCGGGCGGACGCACTCATACGCTGACACCAAGCAATCCGGTTAATCAGCGTTCCACTGATTATTACAAAGGAACCAACAGTCAGAGCATGGACTCCTTTACAGTGAACCGTGCCGACGGCGACGCAGGACAAGTGATTGCTTTAACCGCCGAGGCTAGCGATGCAGACTTTTCTTATAAAGTCGAATACCAAGACGGCAGCATTGATTATTTCCAAGGCATCGTGGGTTCTTATATCACTGGCGCTGGAGACGGTAATGCTATTGTTTCTCAAGTGCTTTCAGTTCAGCGAACAAAGAATACGGTAAGCAAAGCAGCCGCCTAAAAAGCGGTAACAAGCACCAAGGCCTTTTTAACTAAAGGCTTTGGTTTTTATAATTTAATGAAGGGTTAATATTATGAGCAACACGATTGATTTTGGAACATACGATTTATCGGCGGAAGCGGCAAGAGGTATCGAGGTTACTCTTATCGACGAAACTAATAGGCGACCATATAAAGGCTTAGACGAAAAAGAAATTGTTATAACTATTCAGGGCAGAGACTCTGACAAGTGGCAAGATACAGCAAAGAAGATCGACGAGCGAAACGCATCAAAGTATAAGCGTCGAGGTGTTCCAGCCGAGGTCACAGAAAGCGACCTAAGAGAAATACTCGCAGCCGTAACCCTTAAATGGACAGACAACGTGCCATTTAAAGGCGAGCCACTGGAATGCACAAACGAAAATTGCTTGATGCTTTACGGCATGAAAAACACAATTGCCGAGCAGCTTATAACGGCTGGAGTGAACAGAGATAGTCTAAAAAAGAGCTAAGGCTAGATCTTGAGCTTTATGTAAGGCAGCGGGCATGGTACGAAACCCGCGCCAAGGACCAGACAAAGGTCAGGGGCGCGGAAATAGACTTCCCTGAACTGCCGGATATCTACCCTTGCGAGTATTTGATTGAGCTTTTCTACCGGGTTGGTCCAAGTAAGATAACCTGGTCAGATATAGACGGGTTTGTGAACAGAACAGGTATTCAGTTGAGCGGCTGGGAGTCAGAAACAATAAAGTGGCTTACCGACGTTTACACGGACTCTTGCAGAGAGTTTTCTGACGCTCAATTGTCCGCGCCTTATCTGCCAAGAAAAGCAGATCAAGGCAAAAACGCAGAGGGTCTAAAATCAATGCTTAGAAGGCCCATAAACTAATGACAGATTTCGCCAACCTAGTAATAAAAGCAGACTCCAGCCAGGTTAAATCAGCAACCAAAGACCTTGGTGGAATGTCGGCTGGCGCTGGAAAGCTCACCGGCGCAATGAAGGCTCTTTTGCCCGCTCTTAGCGCCGCGCTTGCTGTCAACGCGCTAGGAAAGATGGCTGTTGAGGCCAGAGAATTCGGCGCAGCAATGGGCGAAGTCTCTACCTTGCTAGACGACGTTTCACAATTACCAAGAATAAACGCAGAAGCCAAAGCGCTTGCCGCCACTTTTGGCGGATCTCCAACCGCGCAGGTACAGGCATTCTATCAAGCCATATCAGCCGGAGCGGGCAACGCTGCGGAAGCCACAGCAATACTGACAACGGCAAACAAGCTTGCGATAGGCGGCGTCACAGACATTGGCACAGCGGTCGATGGACTAACAACCGTTGTCAATTCCTTTGGCCTTGAGGCTCACCAGGCCGCAGATGTATCGGATGCCATGTTTGTCGCTATGCGAGCCGGTAAAACTACTATAGGCGAATTGTCCAGTGGTATTGGTGGGGTTGCGGCGTTAGCGGCAACGGCTGGAGTAGGGTTTGAGGAATTGCTTGGCGCGACGGCCGCATTGACCAAGGGCGGTATCTCTACCAGTCAATCATTCAACGGCTTAAAGGCAGCTCTTTCCAATATAGCAACACCTTCCAAAAAAGCGTCAGACGCAGCGGCAGAAATGGGCATCGAGTTTAATCTTGCTTCCCTACAGTCAAAGGGCTTGGCTGGATTCTTAGGAGAAATGACCGAGGCGGCAGACGGAAACGAGCAACAGCTAATCGATTTATTTGGATCCGTTGAGGCGGTTAATACCATATTGGCATTGACCGGCGGCAGTGCTGAATCATTCGCTGAAATCATGGAGGATATGAACAGAAAAACAGGTCAGACAGACATAGCCTTTGGCAAGATTGCTGAAACAATGGATTTTAAATTAAGCGCCATATCCGGCAAAATTGCATCGACAAGGGTTTCAATTGGTGAATTCCTGCTAACTCTTGCTACTCCAATTGTCGATCATGTTGGTGAGAATTTTGACACTTACGTAAACTTTTTGTCCGGGATTTTTAAGGCTACTACTGCCACAGTAAGCGCGATGGCGCTTACCATCAAACCATTTACAGACGCTTTTGGGTTGGCATTAACAACAATAGCCGGATGGGCTGACATGTTTGTTACTGCCGTTTCCGGGTACTTTGTTGATCTTGGTGTAAGCGGGTTAAAGGTATCTGAGATTATAGGCATTGGGTTTAGTGAGCTATTTATTAATGTTAAGTCAGGAATCCAGATTGCAACTATTGAGGCGGCTGCTTTTGTTGATACAGCAATTACCAAGGTTCGCGGATGGGTAACAGCGGCGGAAGATACAGAAATGAAACTCGCCGCAATTGATATGGCGCGAAAAGGATCACTAAAATCAGTAATACAAGAAAACAACAACGCGACAACGGCATACGCTGACCAGCTTATACAGGTTAGATTGAACGAGGGCGGCTTTAGTCTTTTGGAGACTGCCGTCACGGATCTTTCTGCCGATACCAATACCCTTGACGCGGACCTTTCTGCCCTGTCAGGGACAATGGTAACAACAAACACAAAGACCGGCGAAGCAAAAAAAGAGGTTGATAGCCTAGCAACTGGCTTGAAAGACGTTGTTACAGAGTCAGGCAATGCGGCCGACGCGCTAGGAAAGACAGAAGACGAAGGACTAGCAAACGCCTTAAAAACACAGGACAACATGCTTGTTAACCTGCAAAGAAGCTGGGGAACGCTTATTTATGAAACCCTAAGCGACGGAAAATTAAACTTCAAATCATTTTTTGAGTCTGTAGTTGAGGGATTTGTAAGAATGGTGGCCCAGCTTGCTGCGGCAGATTTGGCTAAGGCCGTTTTTGGTGGCGGTGGCCTTGGTGCGTTAACAAACGGAACGCTTGTTAATACAATCAAAAAAGGCGTAACAAGCGCAGTAAGTCTTTTGGGAGGCGGCACGGCAGCGGCGGCAACCGGCACAGCGGCGGCCACAGGCACGGCGGCAGCGGCGGCGACAGGGACGGCAGCGGCGGCGGGCGGAACTGGTGTATTGGCAAGCATTGGCGCTGGCGCGTCGGCCGTTGGTTCCGGGATTGCGTCTGCGGGATCGGCTGTTTTGGCAGGAATTTCTGCTATTCCAGTCTGGGGCTGGGCATTGGGTGGTGCGGCATTACTGGCCAACGCATTAGACGATAGCGGAACAATGTCCAGCAACGCCGGAATGCTTACACAGAATTTGGGTCACGAGGGCGAGTTTGGAATAGATGCATTTGCCAGTGGTGCACAGTTTACGGGATTCACTAGGCGCGCAAACGGCGAAGAAGCCACGGCAAATATAGATGCCTTTCGCGGCGTCGATTCATACTTGACCAATGTCTTTGGCGAAACCCTCGGCGGATCGCCAAACCTTAATGCGTCTGACTTTATTGGATACGACGAAAAAGGAACAGGGCGTGGTGCTTTCTTTGGAACCGCCAGCGAAGAGGGCGGAGACGACGGCACGCCAATGGATACACAGCTAGGAAATTACGCTTCCAGATGGGTTACTTTGGCCGGGCTACAGAACGGCGTTGACCAGGCAACGATAGACGCCATTGTAGGCGATGGAAGTGTTGAGGGTATATTGGCAAGGGCGGGTGGCTTGGTTACTCCTGACGGCTCACACGCGCGAGGAATTGAGCGCGTCCCTTACAACGGATACATTGCAGAATTGCACGAAGGCGAGAGGGTCCAGACAAAGCAGGAAGTTCTTGCCAATAATTCTGGAACGACCGATAATATGGTTGGTCAAGCGCTTATGAGCATATTGACTTATCTAATTAAAACATTCGACATAGTTGACCGCTGGAACAACAACGGATTACCGCAAGAGAGAACAGCACCTTAATGAAATTAATTAGGCCGGTAAAAATACTCGACGCAATGTTAACAGCCACAAACGTGGCCGAAACTTCGCCAGCGGCTGACGAATGGGATCCAGCAACAGCTTACAGTGTGGGAAACATTGTCACGGTCACAACCGTTGACGATGGCGCGGCTGTTGCTACACATGACATTTATACCTGCAACACAGCGCACACAAACAAAGACCCAACTCTAATAGCCAACATTGGCACGGATAACGGATGGGATAGAACAAACTCTACAAACCGTTGGCGCCAATTCAACGGCGTATTGCAACAAGGAACAGTAAACTCAAACACTATAACCGCTTCCCTGCTGCCTAGCGCGATAACAAACAACTGTGCTTTTTTTGGTGTTGATGCCGCGTCTATCAGGGTTGTAATGAACGACCCTACCGATGGCGACGTATATGACACAACGTTTTCCATGATATCTGATTCTGGAATAAACGATTGGTATCTATATTTTACAGAGGAAATAGTCAGAAAAGAAAGGCTTTTAGTTACCGACCTTCCGGCCTTTCCAGCGGCAACGCTTTCTTATACTGTCACTGATACAGGGGCAAATGCCGAGCTTGGCGAGTTTGTAATGGGCGCATCTTTTGTAATAGGCGACTCGCAATACGGCGCAAGTTTCGGTATAGTTGATTACTCGGTCAAAAACACAGACGAACTAGGAAATACAACCGTTATCCAAGGCGCTTTTTCAGATACGGCAGATATAAATGTAGTTGTAAGCACAGGAAGATTTGACGAGATACAAAAGATATTAAAGCTTTATAGGTCTACGCCTTTGGTTTGGATCACAGAGGACTCTATTTCAGAGGCAGCAGTTTACGGATACTATAGAAATTTTAGAAATACAATAAGCGGGCCGGTTGTATCGACTACGCTTCTTCAATTAGAGGGTTTAACGTAGAATGACTATTCCATCAATAACCGCGCTACCAACGGCGCCACAAAGAACAGACGCCCCTGCAACATTCGTGACAAGAGCGGATGCCTTTGTTGCGGCGCTTTCAGCATTTGGCACACAGGCAAACGCTTCTATTGTTGGAATTAATAATCTGGCCGTGGCTGGCACATTGTCAGAGGTTCAAGACACCAGCGCAACCAGCATTGCCATAGGTACTGGTGAGAAAGTCTTTACCATCACGGCGGGCAAGTCTTTTGTTGCGGGTATGACGGTTTTGATAGCTGACTCAGCGGCTCCTTCTGCCAACGCATTGATGGGGACCATAACAAGCTATTCAGGCACGACTTTAACAATGGCGATAACTTCTGTAATAGGAAGCGGCACAAAAACCTCTTGGGTTATGTTCCAGACGTCCACGGGTGGCGCAACCCTTACAAGTAACACCTTTACAGGTACTCAAGACTTTACAGGGGCAACGGTTTTGGGTATCGACGCTGACCCAATTTTAGGTTTTGCCAACAAATCAAGCTGGGCAGATAATGAGCAGATAAGCATTGCATTAGATTCATCCGCGTCTGCTATAGCTAAGGCCCACGTTTCCGTCTACGAAGAGATACCCCAAACAGACCTTACAAACTCTATATGGGACGTTATTACAAACGACTTAGGCTTTACGCTAGTAGACTCTGCTTATTCCGTAACACTGACTCCCGCTGCAACAAC
>Ga0222644_1000317_pt1 | contig 17696 bp, 12 predicted proteins | sample AntAcemetagen291_FD_179800 | JGI IMG/M metagenome (GOLD analysis project Ga0222644, IMG submission 179800) | Saline water microbial communities from Ace Lake, Antarctica - #291 | ecosystem: Environmental > Aquatic > Non-marine Saline and Alkaline > Saline | place: Antarctica: Ace Lake...
CTTATAATATAATTTTTCAGCATGATGCAAGGCCTATGCAGGTACTGTTATTAATAGTTCTGCTTTACTTGATACAACAGGAAATCAGAACAAAAATAATGAAAGCAACACCTATTAATTTTACTGTTCTTATAACATTGAGACTACCTTTAGAATAAACTGGACTGACCCGCATCATCTATATCTGGATTTGGAGCATCAGGATCAACTTTAGAAGCATTGATTTCTTCATTCCTATCTGTATCGTCCTCCTTGGGATGTACTACCTCTTCTTGATTCACTTCAATCTCCTGTGCAGCGATGGTTTCTTCTGGCTCATATGGCAGAGGTGCTATCAAATTAACTTGCTTCACTTTAATTTTAGTCAGCATGTTACCTTGAGCTGTTACTCCTTTAATTGCTATAAACTCTTCTAAATTTACCTTTTCATTTACAGGTTGTTCTTTACCTCTAGGTTTTATATGAACCAACATTGCCATAGGTTTATAGTCTGTAGAAATGACTTCGAGATAAGAATTTTCGTGATCTGGAATGAAAGATTCTTCTCGTTCTTCGTTTTCTATTATAAAACGTTTTACATAAAACAATTCCCGCTCTCCGTTAAAGTAAATTGCGGTAATGGGCTTATTAGGAATCCATTTTTCTAAAACCACCATATCGTCATCAAAACGTGCGGTTACTTCTGGGATTATAGTCTTAGCAATTCCTTTTTGAGTAACAATTAGCAGCCGGTCTTCTCCTCTGAATTCTCCCAGCAGTTCTCCTCTACCGTCCACATTGAGACGTTGCACTGTATCATCAAACCATATTTTACGAGGCTTTAAAGTAGAAACTCCTTCCTCTTTCAATTCTACTTTCTTGATATTATATTTGGTCACAACATTCCCCTTAGAACTGCGACCTTTAATTATGATTTCAGAAAAATCAATATCCCATTTCACCTTTTTGATACTTCCTTGTTGACGCAGGTTGATAGTAACCACTTCTGCTTCTCCATTAAGATTTGCGCTGAAATAAAGCATTTGCGACCCTTTTTCTTCTTTACCCATTGGGTATTCACGATCTCTAGTCATGCTCGTCACTGCAAATCTCTTGATATAACTAGGTCCCTTTTTACCATCGCGATATATAACATTATAGATGGTACGTTTGTCCTTTTTCTTAAAAACAGCTACATGGACAATGTTCTTACCTATGAATGTTTTTGCATCCACCTTAGTAACCATCATGGCACCTTCTTTAGTAAAACAAATGATGTCATCAATATCTGAACAATCACCTATATATTCATCCCTTTTTAAAGCCGTCCCTACAAAGCCTTCTTCCCTATTCACATAAAGCTTTGTATTGCGTATAATCACTTTAGAAGCAACGATATCGTCAAAGGTTTTTAATTCTGTCTTACGCTCACGATCTTTCCCATAATCCTTTAATAACTTTGCAAAGTAGTTTATGGCAAACTGAATCAAATTTTCCAGATGGTGTTTTAACTCTGCTATACGGTCTTCTAACGCATCTATTTTTTGCTGCGCTTTATCAATGTCAAATTTTGAAATACGCTTGATACGTATCTCTGTTAATCTAGCAATATCTTCTTCTGTAATTTCTCGTTTGAGATGACCTATAAAAGGTTTTAAACCTTTATCAATGGCACTTATCACTCCTTCCCAAGTTTCTTCTTCTTCAATGTCCCTATAGATACGGTTCTCAATAAAAATACGCTCTAGGGATGCAAAATGCCATTGCTCTTCAACTTCATAAAGTAATATCTCTAACTCTGCTTTGAGCAATTCTACTGTATGGTCAGCACTGCGACACAACATCTCTGTCACCCCTACAAAAAGCGGTTTATTATCTTCAATCACACAACTTAAAGGCGATATACTTACCTCACAATTCGTAAATGCGTACAATGCATCCATCGTTTTATCAGGAGATAATCCTGGTGGTAAATGAATCAAGATCTCCACATTTGCCGCAGTGTTATCTTCTATTTTCTTGATCTTGATCTTCCCTTTTTCATTTGCTTTAAGAACAGAATCAATCAGCGTGCTTGTAGTTGTAGAAAACGGAATCTCTGTAATGATGATCGAACTCTTATCTGGCGAATGCATCTTGGCACGTACACGTACTTTTCCACCTCGCAAACCGTCGTTATAATTAGAAATATCAGCTGCTCCACCAGTTGGAAAATCTGGAAATATTTTAAAGCGCTTGCCTTGTAAATGCTTGATAGAAGCTTCTATCAACTCTATAAAATTATGAGGCAATACTTTAGTAGAAAGTCCTACAGCGATTCCTTCAGCACCTTGAGCAAGCAACAAAGGGAATTTTACTGGTAAATTGATAGGTTCCTTACGACGGCCATCATAACTGGATTGCCACTCCGTAATTTTAGAATTAAAAAGAACCTCTAATCCAAACTTTGAAATACGCGCCTCTATATAACGAGAAGCAGCGGCAGGGTCACCAGTGAGAATATTTCCCCAGTTTCCTTGCATATCTATCAAGAGCTCTTTCTGACCTATTTGCACCATGGCGTCACCTATACTTGCATCTCCATGTGGATGGTACTGCATGGTATGACCTACTATATTTGCCACTTTATTATAACGACCATCATCCAGATCCTTCATGGATTGCATGATGCGTCTCTGCACTGGTTTAAAACCATCTTCAATAGCAGGAACCGCGCGTTCCAAAATCACGTAACTCGCATAATCTAAAAACCACTCCTTATACATGCCCGTGACACGCGTTATGGTCTCTGTAGTTTGCTCTTCTACGCCTTCTCCTAAATTCTCTAACTCTTCGTTTTCTTCACTCATTCTCGGTTAACTGTTGTAGGTTAACGGTTATTAATTATCAGTTACTGGTTAACTGTTTGTTTTATATGTGTTTCGCTTTCGCGAAAGCGTAATTAGTTCCTATATCTTATTCATTCAAAGAATTATTTCCCTTTACGAACACCAAGTTTATAAGCAATAAAAAAGCTGTTATGATCCAAAATATAACTCCTATCACAAGTAACATTGATCTGATAACTTTTATAGTGTCTAAGTCAAATTCCAAATGAAATATGATGACCAATGCACCTATAGTGTTAAAAATGATTCCTAAAGCTGCCGCTATTATGGAAGGTGTATACTATATTTTCATTAGGAAAGCATCTTGTTTTTAAGCGTTGTCGTTCGTTATTTGTACAATAGATCTTAGGGCTTTTAGTTTTAATCTCGTTTTCACTTCTTACTGATCCTCAATTACATCTAGCTCCACCTTGAGATTATCAATAATAAACTCCTGTCTATCTGGGGTGTTTTTACCCATATAGAATCGCAATAAATCTTCTATACTCATACCGTCGTCTAACATAATGGGATCTAAACGTATATCTTCTCCTATAAAATGTACAAACTCATCTGGACTTATCTCTCCCAGCCCTTTAAATCTTGTGATTTCAGGGTTTTTTCCTAACTCTGCCATTGCTTCACTACGTTCTTGTGGTGTGTAACAGTACCTGGTTTCCTTTTTATTTCTCACTCTAAATAAAGGTGTCTGCAATATATAAAGATGTCCTTTCTTGATCAATTCTGGAAAGAATTGAAGGAAGAAAGTAATAAGGAGCAAGCGTATATGCATACCATCCACATCGGCATCTGTTGCGATCACGATTTTGTTATACCTGAGATCTTCCATACTATCCTCTATACTCAAGGCAGCTTGCAACAAATTGAATTCTTCATTTTCGTAAACAATTTTTTTGCTCATGTTATAGCAATTCAATGGTTTTCCACGCAATGAAAATACAGCTTGAGTATTTACGTTACGGGATTTAGTAATCGATCCACTCGCACTATCTCCCTCAGTAATAAACAAGGTACTGTCTAGATTATTGGCCTTTTTAGTATCTCCTAAATGTACCCGACAGTCGCGCAACTTTTTGTTGTGTAAATTGGACTTTTTAGCCCGATCACGAGCTAGTTTTCTAATTCCAGAAAGCTCTTTACGTTCTCGCTCTGCTTGTACAATTTTCTTCTGAAGCGCTTCGGCAACTACTGGATTTTTATGCAGGTAGTTATCCAGTTGCGTCTTCATGAAATCATTGATGAACGTTCTTACTGTGGGAAGGTTTCCTCCCATTTCTGTAGAACCTAGTTTGGTTTTGGTCTGTGATTCAAAAATAGGTTCCATTACTTTAATGGCAATAGCGCTCACTATAGATTTACGAACGTCACTGGCATCATAATTTTTATTGTAAAACTCCCGTATGGTTTTTACCAGACTTTCTCTAAAAGCTGCTTGGTGTGTCCCACCTTGTGTGGTGTTCTGACCGTTAGCAAAAGAATGGTATTCTTCACTATATTGAGTCCTGCTATGGGTAATAGCAACTTCAATATCTTCAGCTTTTAAATGAATAATGGGATACAATCTATCGCTTTCAATAATGGTTTCTCCCAGAAGGTCTTTTAAACCATGCTCCGAATAAAATTTCTCTCCATTAAAAATAATCGTAAGACCTGGGTTCAAATAAACGTAGTACTTCAACATACGTACTACATACTCTGGTCTGTATTTAAAATTTTTGAAGATTTCAGCATCTGGAATAAAGGTAATTTTTGTTCCTTTACGACGTGTCGTTTCTTCTAAGAAATCTTTTCCCGTAAGTTCGCCTCGTTCAAACTCAGCACTAGCGCTTTTATTATCTCGAGAAGATTCTACTCTAAAGAAAGAAGACAAAGCGTTAACCGCTTTAGTACCTACTCCATTTAATCCCACCGATTTCTTAAAAGCTTTGGAATCATACTTACCACCTGTATTCATCTTTGAAACTACATCTACTACTTTACCTAATGGAATACCACGTCCATAGTCACGTACGATCACACGTTCTGATTGAATAGAAACCTCAATAGTTTTACCTGCTCCCATGACATACTCATCGATAGAATTATCTATAACTTCCTTGAGTAGTATATAAATACCATCATCAGCACTAGAACCATCTCCTAACTTCCCGATGTACATTCCTGGACGCATTCTTATGTGTTCTTTCCAGTCGAGTGAGCGTATGTTGTCTTCCGTATATTGTGTAGTTCCGTCCATTAAAATAAAATCTGTCTCAACCCGAAATATAACGATTGTAAACCCTTATCCACAGACGTAAAAACTATTTTAATTAACATATTTCAAAGTCTAGATGTGAATAAATATATATGATTGATTTGTAAATCCATTCTAATCACTCCACCTGTCTTATACATAACTAAATGTATCGATACTGTTTGATTCTTAAATTTAACAATCAAACGGCTCATAAAATTCATTTGTGATAAAATTAATGATGCATTCTCATTGATCCATATTTAAAGAATTAAGTACCGCATCAACTCAAAATTATTAAGATTCTGTTATAAAACTTGCGGAGTAAAAATCGATCCTACAAAAATTAAGCCTGATTAAATTCATAATTGCGTTGATGAATTTTTGAAAATATTGACCTGTCTAGAATGAATCTTTTGGATGGAACAACAGAGTAACGAGATCGGTATAAAAATAAAATTAACAATTTGATATCAAATTGATTAGCCTACTAAAATAGTATGGTCATTATTTAAGAGTTCTACTAATCAAATTGTCAACAACTCCATAAACAAACAGAATAGTCCATAGGCTAAAGGGATGATTTATTGCATAATTGATAAAAACTCTTATTTGAGGCATCTAAATGTATGTTTTAAACAACATAACATAAAAAAAATTGCTCTATTCGTACTCATAAGTGCGCTACTTTCCTTCATCATTACTTTTGGACAGCTCACTTTCGCGAAAGCAAAACACATCAATAATTATGCGATAACTACGGACTTGATGTTCACAAATTCTCTGATCCCGTGATGAGAAAGCTCTCTGCCATAACCAGAAATCCCAGTGCCACCAAAGGGCAACGCAGGATGACTCACTACTTTGTGATTGATGAACACCGCACCATCTTTTATTTGAACCGCTAACTCTTCCATTTTTTCTAAATCGGCTGAGAAAAGACTAGCTCCCAGACCAAATTTTGAATTATTCACTAAGTTTATGGCTTCGTTTTCTGTTTTAAAGGTGGTGACTGCAATTAAAGGTCCAAAGGTTTCTTTTTTAAAAACAGCCATATCTGCGGTAACGCCAGTTAAAATCGTTGGTGCAAAATAAGTTTTGTCTCTAAGACCACCGCAATGCAATTTTGCTCCTTTATCAATGGAAGCATTCATAAGATGCTCCAATTCTACAGCTAAGTCCTCTCTAGCCATTACTCCTATGAAAGTATCATCATCTTGCGGATCCCCAGAAACTAATGCCTTTACCTCTTCTGTGAATTTTTCTAAAAATTTTTCAGCAATAGATTCCTGAAGCAGCAATCTTTTTCCAGCGATACAGCTTTGTCCGGTATTGTGAAATCTCGCTACTACACATTTTTGCACAGCGTCCTCTATATCAGCGTCGTTAAAAACAACTAATGCGTTGTTCCCACCTAATTCTAATACTGCCTTTTTAATCTGCTTACCAGCAATCGCTGCAACGGCTGCTCCAGCAGGTTTAGAACCGGTAAGTGTTACGGCTTTAACAGCTTTATTATTGATAATAGCCTCCACCTCCTCAGTTCCAATAATGAGATTCTGTAAACCACCTAAGGGAAATCCAGCCTCCAAGAATATCGATTCAATTAGCTCAGCACAACCCATAACGTTGCTAGCATGTTTTAAAACACCTACATTTCCAGCCATCAATGCAGGCACTATAAAACGAAATACTTGCCAGAACGGAAAATTCCATGGCATTACCGCAAGAACAACACCTATAGGCTCGTAACTTACATAAGATTTAAAATATTCAGTTTCTATGTGTTCTCTAGCGAGGTATTCTGAAGCTTTGTCAGCATAATGATCACATAACCCAGCACATTTTTCTAATTCACCTCTTGATTGAGAAATAGGCTTTCCCATTTCTTGGGTGATTAATTTTGCATAGCTCTCTTTATTTTTTCTAAGTAGTTCTCCTACATGACGCATGTGTTTTGCGCGGTGCTCGAAACTCGTTTCTCTCCAATCTTCAAAAGTTTCTTGAGCCGTTTTTAATTTAGCTTTTATTTCTTTTTTAGTAAGTTCTTGATATTGTTGAATTTCTTTACTGTTATAAGGATTTATGGTGGTGATCATCTTTTATTTTAAAAGTACAATAAGAAACGTGATCGAAAAGAAAAGTTTAGAATGCTTTAACGCTTATAAATTCCTCGAGATTGCTTGTGTATTTTTAGAGAAACATTCTAGTACCCTTTTCACAACTCCTGGTTTTATCCTAGCTGGTGCTGCGAGAAAACAGGTCCTGTGCATTCCTACCGCAAAAAAGCAAGTCGGTTACAAGTCCTAGCGAGTAGCTTTCTACTCTTGTTTTTATTGAAAGTTACTAAAATGGAGACTGAATGAAAGACAAGGCTGTTACTCTTTTGTTTCAGAGGGAAGAACAGTCTTATGCATTTAAGTGGCGGCAAAGGTAGCTATGATGCAGTCTGGAACTTCTTGTATAATAAAATTAATAAATCAGAAAATCACCTTTTCTCCATCCACTCCAATACATTCTTCTCAATGCGTGTCATAATATCTGAAGTATTTGCTTTTTCAAAGGTCTTTCCTGTAATTTGCTCATAAAGTTCTATGTAACGCTCACTTACTGTAGTGATATATTCATCGTTCATTTCTGGAACATCTTGTCCTTCTAATCCTTGAAAATTATTAAAGATCAACCACTGGCGTACAAACTCTTTGCTCAATTGTTTTTGAGATGCCCCGGTATCCTGTCGTTCCTGATATCCATTTGCATAAAAATATCTGGACGAATCTGGTGTATGGATTTCATCGATGAGAACTATTTTACCGTCTTTTGTTTTACCAAATTCATATTTGGTGTCGACTAAAATCAATCCGCGTTTTACAGCTAGTTCTGTGCCTCTTTGAAATAAGGCTCTGGTATATTGTTCTAGAACTTCATAATCTGCTGGAGTAACGATCCCTCTTAATAAAATATCTTCTCTTGAAATATCTTCATCGTGATCACCCATTTCAGCTTTGGTGGCTGGTGTGATGATGGGCTCAGGAAATTTATCGTTTTCCTTCATTCCCTCGGGCATAATTATGCCGCAGAGCGTTCTTTTACCTAATTTGTATTCTCTTGCAGCGTGACCTGACATATAACCACGTATTACCATTTCTACTTTAAAAGGCTCACAAAGATGACCTATAGCGACGTTAGGATCTGGGGTAGCGATCAACCAGTTAGGAACGATATCTTTTGTAGCTGCCATCATTTGTGTGGCAATCTGATTCAGAATCTGGCCTTTAAATGGAATCCCCTTAGGCATGACCACATCAAAAGCACTCAACCTGTCGCTAGCAATCATTACTAACAACTCCTCGTTAATGTTGTACACTTCTCTTACCTTCCCTTTATAAACACTTTTCTGGTTTGGGAAATTGAAATTAGTATCTGTAATAGTAGCTGACATGGTGCGGTATTTATTCTTCGGCAAATTTCTACAATTTGGATCATTTTACAGAATGTATCTCCAATTATTTTTTCAAGTTATCTACTAGATATGAGCAATGGTGTTTGTGAATGTTTCGCTTTCGCGAAAGCGAAATAGTGATAACTATAAAGAACATGTAAGCAGTTACTGATCCACCGCAGCAAATGACACCTGGCCCTAGTTGTCAGACATTATTACAAACTATACACTACTCTAAAAGTAACAAACCGCGGTTGTATAAAAGTTTCAGAAGCAATTACTGCTATGGCGGGAGCACTGTTTCTTACCTGAGATGCTATATTTAAAAGATTGGTCGCATTAATTTCATATTCCCATTTTGCATCTCGATCTTTTCTATAAGAAAGTCTTGCATCCCAAGTTTGAAAAGATTGTGACTCTCCATTACCTGTATTTTGATTGGTATAGGAATAATTTGTTCTAAAAGTTACTCTTTTCAAAATATAAGCATCTATATCTATGGAAGGAGACGTGGTGATAAACTGCGTTTTTCTACCTCCTTGATTGTTATCATTAATGCTATAACGGTACCGTAGGGTAACATTAGGGGCTACCTTAAAGTTAGTACGTATGCTCGGAGTGTAGGATTGTGTATAGCCTTCATTTATGGAACGTTCTCCCTGTATAAATTGATTAAATTTACTATAATTAAAACCCGCATTAATACTAGCTCTTACCTTACCAAAAGTACGTTGTACACGTCCAGAAAGGCTCGCGTTTTCATCTGCAAAAGCAGAATTCAAAAAGGTGTTGGTTCTAAGGACGCTTTCAAAATCAGTGGAACTTCTTATCTGATCAATATTATTGGAATAAGAAGCTCTCGCAAATACATTGGTGTAATTAAAAAGGTTAAAACTGCTGTAGATCAAGTTGACATTGTGCGATAAAGCGTTTTGTAAATCTGGCGTGCCAGATTGAAGGCTATTAAAATTATTAAAAACAAGTCCTTGGGCTAGTCTGGTTACGTCAGTAAATTGATTACTCATATTGTAACTCAAAGTAAGGGATTCACTTTTCTTGAATTGAATACGTGTTTCAAAATCTGGCAATATTCTTAAAAAATTATCTTGAAAAGTTTCACCAAATTGCGTGTTTTTATTGCCGTAAGCATGTATCGAAAACCCTGGTGTAATAGTGAATTTACCTGTCTTCAATCGGTAATGAGCACCCAAGTAAACATCGGTAAAATTGTATTGAGTATCGTTAGTGATACGTTCATTATTATCAACTGGCGTGGGGACTAAGCGAGATCCATCGTTTAGAAACTGAAATATATTAGAATTAAATTCTTGACTACTTAATATAGTTCCTAAAGTAAAATTCAAGTTACTTCTTTGATTTAAAATATGAAAGTAATCCAGTTTAGCATCCAGTTGGTTGGATTTAATATTTCTATTTTGCCCGAAATTATAATTATCAAGAGATCTATCGAACCCTACTTGTCTTGCAGTATTATCAAAGGGTTCTCTATCGGTATCTTCTACCTCATCAGAATCAAAAGGAATGTTTTCTAAAATTGCATTGTAAAAAGGATTTTCATTTTTAAGAAGATGCTGGGCTTCTAATGAAAAAATATTGTTTTCATCTAATGTGTAATAATATTGAAGGCTCTGATTGATGCTATAAGGAGTCACTTCTTCTGCCTGATTGGTATTGCCTAATACAGAAGAAAAAAGGTTTTGTCGTTGCCTGTCGTTAGAAATCCTACCTAATACGTCATAATCCAATTGATTATTGAAATTGGGTTGATAAGAGGCACTTAATTTGACCAATCCTTGATTAGAACGTTCCTGATTCGTTTGCTCTGTAAGTTCATCTCGGTTGTCATTAGTATACTGAATAAAACTAGTTTCTCTTGAAGCAATTTGGCTGCTGTTAAATATGGCAAAACCGCTTAAGTCTAATGCTGGATGAACCGCATAACTGAAATTTGCAGAGGCCAGTTGGTTCTCTATCTCAACAGCATTATTCTGATTGGTTAAAAAGTTAAGACTGTTATCCCCTAGATTGATATTAGTTCCACTACTCCTGCTGGGAGATCTAAAACCACCACCGAAATTTCTTATGTCTCGTCTTGTCAAAACCAGTTCTCCCGTATTATTCAAATCACCTATAAAATTAATGCTGTACTTAGGGGTGTAATAAAACAATTTGGGCTGCAACAGGTACAATTCATCATCTGGAGATGTTCCAGCACCTGCCGTAATATCTCCAAACCAAAAATTCTCTTTTCCCTCTTTTAGTTTTATGTTCAGGGCAACATTATCTTGATTATTAGTTACGCCACGCAGCTGACTTACTTCAGAATAATTACGCAGTACTTGGATTTTATCTACCGCTTTAGCAGGGATGTTTTTTGAAGCTAATTTAGTATCTCCGTCAAAAAAATCTTTCCCATTTACCATGAGTTTATTGACTACTTTCCCCTCTACCTCTATCTGCCCATCTTCGTTGATCTCCACACCAGGAAGATTTTCAAGAATGTCTTCTAACTTCCGTTCTGATCCATTTTGAAACGAGTCAGCATTATAAGTTACCGTATCTCCTCTGATAGTTACTGGCATTTCATATACAAGCTCAATAGCATCTAAGGAATTCTCTGGTTGTAGTGTAAAGTCTTTTATGATGTCCATCTCTTTAACCTCAAGAGATTCTTCTAAAGTCATCATAGCTACATAACTTATCTGTATCTTATAAAGAACATTTTTTTTTAAATTCAAAGAGTAACTACCTGATTCATTTGTAACTCCGTATGATTCTAGAGCCTTCGTTTCTTGATTAAAAGCAACGACACTGGCTAACTCTAAAGGTTGTTTAAGACTGTCTCTTACAACTCCTTGAAGTGTGATTTGGGCATAAGAACAGGTTGCTGCTAAAGATAGCAGTAAAAAAAAATATTTTTTCATGATAGAATGGGAACTTGAAGTGAAAATAAAAATGGGATTGTTGTTAAACCCTAACCTCTTCTTCTGCCTCTATTATTTCTCATTTCCATCATTTTACCAGTAATTGTGCTTTTGTAGTCTAATTTTGTAGTTTCAGTACCTTTTTCAGGAGCATCAATTTGAATTTTTTCTACTGGATTTAGAACAATCTTAGTACATAACATAGTGGTATTACCTGCATTCACTTCTAATATCAGCCCTGGAAGGCCCCAATACTCAGCTGGACCGTGACCTACAGGAATCTGAAGTGTGTACCATGCTTCTACTTTTGTAGATGGTATTTCTTCTATCTCAATAACCTCAGCAGTTGCAGTTACGCCATCAGCTGCTGGTTCATTCTCCTCCTTCTTTTCTTTAGTATCAGTACTGATTTCACTCCATGAAAAAGAATACCAAGTTAGTTCTGAATTAGGAATAGTAGCCGTTGCTTTGAAACACGTATACTTTCCTATTTGCTTTGTTTCAGACCCCATTTGCCACTCCATAGCAGCAAGTTTGTCTTTCACTAGAAATTGCTTGCCATAAAACTCTTGACTTTGCACCATTTCATTTTTCTTTACATTCTTATATTGTTCTCCGGCAGCAAAATTATTACCCCAAGAATCTGTAGCGCCAGACATAGCATCTAACTTTTCTTTTTCATCGAAAATAGATTCTTCTTTATTGAAATTCAAAACATACGTTTTTTCCAGTCTGTTTTTTAAACGGGATTGCATTTGCTTTTTTTGTTCTTCACTCATTCGCGAACCCCAAGATCCTAAATCCATTCTTGTCTTTGAGATATAAACTGCTTGTCCTTGAAAGTCATCGGCAGGAGGATTTAAGTCTGTTACTATAAATAAGGCAGCAACTGCACTAAAGAGAAAAAGAATAGTTTTCATGGGAGGTGTTTATATATTTGTGGAACGAATGTATAAAAAGGTTAAACATATAAAAGCGGTTTTTCAAAACATTAACAAATACGTTATGCTTTTTTTAAACTTATTTATACAGTTAATAGAAAATTGATGTTTGATGATTTTCCATCTTATATAAAATTCTATCTATCATTTATACCATCATTTAAGACTGGCTTCACTTTTATAAAAGTGCTATGATAATTCATCCGCCACTAATCATACAGAATTTAAGAAAGATCAATTGGTTCTCTTATGCAGCAAAGTGGCCAATGAATGCAGCAGTTATTTTCAATTTTAAAAAGTATAAAAATCTAATTTGATAAATAAAAATTTGTTGAAATCGCAGAAGAAAGGTGAGCAGTAACGACTGTTTTAGAATTTATGAAATCTTTATCCCTATTCTACTGTTTAAGTTTCCTTACTTACCCGATGAGGAATGAAACTCTTTACTCAGTATTCTACAGATTAAAATCATAATTCCTTAATTACAGAGTGTGTTTTTTTTTATATTTATAGCTGCTTTTTATTTTCATACCTGTAATAAAACTTGGCCTATAATTGTGAAAAGTAAAAATCCATTTGAATCGCTATCATAATTAGTAGCCTTTTCTCCACATCTTAGAAACATTGCTTTTGTTGCTATGCAATAATTTTCCAAATAAAACCATTAAAAAAATACCGAGATAGTTCTTATAAATTCCTCTTTACAGTGTAATGAAAGTCAAACTTAATTTCTGTTCTCAATATCTTTATAGGCAGCGATCACTTTTTTCACAAGTCTATGACGCACCACATCGCTCTCGTCTAAATACATAATGCCTACTCCATCAACATTTTTAAGAATGAGAAGAGCTTCTTTAAGTCCAGATGTCACGCGCCGTGGCAAATCGATCTGTCCAGGATCACCAGTAATGAAAAACGTAGCATCCTTTCCCATACGAGTCAAGAACATTTTCATTTGCGCGTGAGTGGTATTTTGAGATTCATCGAGTATCACAAAAGCCTGGTCTAGGGTTCTACCACGCATAAAAGCAAGTGGTGCAATTTGAATTGTTCCTTTCTCTACATACGTTGCTAGACGCTCTGCAGGAATCATATCCCTTAAGGCATCATAGATAGGTTGCATATAAGGATCTAATTTTTCTTTAAGATCACCCGGAAGAAATCCTAAGTTTTCTCCGGCTTCAACGGCAGGACGTGTGATAATAATGCGTTTAACTCGTTTTTCTTTAAGCGCTTTTACGGCAAGAGCAACTCCTATATAGGTCTTCCCCGTTCCCGCTGGGCCTACTGCAAAAACCATATCATTTTTCTTAGTAAGGTCTACTAGTTTTCGCTGGTTAGGAGTTTTAGGACGTATCAACACTCCAGAATTGCCATGAACGAGAACATCATCGTGACCTTTCCCCATGTCTGCGTGGCTGCTATCGCTCGTGAGCAATCGTTCCATTACATTTTCATCTATGGTATTGTATTTACCAAAATGTGCTAGCATCATCTGGATGCGTTTATCAAATTCTCCTAATTGCTCCTCATCACCATAAATCTTCATCGTACTACCACGAGCTACAATTTTAAGCTTAGGAAAATGAGATTTTAAAAAAGTAAGGTTAGAATTTTTAACTCCAAAAAATTCTCTTGGATTTGATTCTGATAGGTCGATGATAAGTTCGTTCAAAAGCGGTAGGTTAAGTAAGTATTTAAATGTTTAATTTTATAATTTTGTCTTTGTATGGTAGACCTTAGAAATGTAGTCAAAAATGAGTCGTTAATAAGGTTATCAACTCACATTTTAACCAATATTTAATTAACAACTATAAAATTCTTTATGCCTATTATTACCCTAACAACAGATTTTGGATGGAAAGATCCTTATGTAGGAGCTGTCAAGGGTGCCATATATAAAGAATTAGAGCATATTAATATCGTTGACATTTCTCATGAAGTAAGTCCGTTTAACATTGCAGAAGCAGCTTATATTATAAAAAATGCGTACCATTCTTTTCCAGATGGCACCATACATATTATAGGTGTTGATGCAGAGCATACTCCTGAGAATATTCATATAGCCGTTTTATTAAATGAGCATTACTTTATTTGTGCTGATAATGGCGTACTTGCTTTAATCATGAATAAATTACGACCAGAAAAGCTGGTGCAAATAAATATTCATGATAGAATATCGTCCAACTTCACGACTCTAGACGCATTTGTAAGTACGGCTTGTCATATTGCGCGCGGTGGAACACTAGAAGTCATAGGAAAACCTATTTCACGCATAAGAGTCATATCTGGAGTTACTCCTAAGATATCTGATAGTAAGAATGTTATTCATGGTCAAGTAATTTATATCGATAACTACGGTAATTCTGTAACTAACATTACCGAAGATATTTTTGAGGCAGAAGGAAAAGGACGTAAGTTTGAAATTTCTGCTCGTAATGAACGTTTTAATAAAATTTATAAACGGTATAGCGATCTTGTCAACTTTGAAGAGGATGAAAAAAAGCGCGATGTGGATGGAAAGGGTCTCGTTATTTTTAACAGTGCTGGCTATCTCGAACTAGCTACATATAAATCAAATCCGCTGACTGTGGGAAGCGCCAGTTCTTTGTTCGGGCTACAAATAAACGCTCCAGTAATCATTACATTTATAGAATCATGATCGTACGTATTGTAAATATGCATTTTAGAGAAACCTCAATAGGGAAATTTCAAAATATGTTTGACGCTTATAAGGAACAAATCAGGAACCAACCTGGTTGTAGTTTTCTAGAATTGTATCAAGATAAAGATGATTCACAACGTTTTTATACCTACAGCTATTGGGAAGATGAAGAGGCGTTAAACACCTATAGAAAAAGTGAGCTGTTTGCAAAGGTATGGCCACAAACCAAAGCTCTTTTTGACGAAAAACCACAAGCCAACTCTGTCGTAAAAATCCACAGCCTTTTATGAAAGCAATTTTCCTTAAAGAACTAATAGGTTTTTTTGCCAGTCTAACTGGTTATTTAGTTATGGCTATATTTCTCGTTATCAGTAGTTTATTTATTTTTGTTTTTAAAGGCGAATATAATATTCTAGATTATGGCTTTGCAGACGTCGCCCCTTTCTTTCTCCTTATACCTTGGTTATTTATGTTCCTAATCCCTGCCATTACCATGCGCACTTTTACTATAGAACGCAATCTAGGAACACTTGAAATGTTGACTACCAGACCTATTTCTTCTAGAAAACTAATAGCTGGTAAATATTTTGCAGCCTTAGCCTTAATTGTTATTGCCTTAATTCCTACATTGTTTTATATTTTCAGTATTGGACAGTTAGGGGAAACGACTAACAACCTCGATTATGGAAGTACTTTTGGTAGTTATCTCGGTGCAATATTGCTAGCTATGAGTTATACGGCTATTGGCATTTTTAGTTCTACGGTGACTTCTAATCAGGTGGTGTCATTTTTACTAGCTGCTGTGTTGTGTTTTATTCTTTATTTTGGTTTTGATGGTGTTTCAAGTTACTTGTCAGACAGTGATTTTTTAGTCTCGTTAGGCTTTAAATACCATTATGAGAGTATGGCTAGAGGCGTGATCGATACCCGCGACGTGATTTACTTTTTAAGTAGTGCTGTCTTGTTTTTCGCTTTAAGCGAAATATCTCTAAAATCTATCTCCTCAAAACGATAACTATGAAAAAAACCTATACCAGTTTTATCGTGGTCGTAATAGCATTACTTATTTTAAACACGATATCCACATCAGTTTACAAGCGTTTTGATCTTACTAAGGACGGCAGATTTACGGTTAGTGAAGAAACTAAAAACCTCTTAGAACAAGCCTACAAACCTATTGTCATAGATGTTTTCCTTGACGGAGAGATTCCAGGAGAATTTCGCAAATTGAAATTGGAAACAGGACAGTTTCTTGAAGAACTAGCCGCTATCCATCCCAATTTAAAATATGAATTCATCAACCCAATAGAAGATTTATCACAAATAGAAATAGATGAAGTTACTGTACAACTTTCTAAGGTAGGTGTAAAAGGAGCTGTAGCAACAATTCAAGAAGGTGGGAAAAGTACCAAAGTTACTGTTTTTCCTTACGCACTAATTCTTTACGACGGCAAGACTACTGCCGTACCGCTTCTTAAAACCGTAGCTCGTGCTACTATGGAAGAGCGCGTCAACTCGAGCATCCAACAACTAGAATATCAATTTGCAGACGGATTGCGTAAATCCTCTCAAGAAAAGACCAAAACGGTCGCTTTCCTAAGAGATAGTGGCACCTTAACAGATATCCAAATACATGATTTTATTCAAAGTGTACAAGAATATTACCGTGCTGCCCCTTTTGGGATTGAATTTGTAACTACTAGTGATTCCATTCAACCGCAACAGGTTTTAGAATCATTGAATAAATTTGATCTCGTTGTAGATCCTAAACCAACAGAAGCCTTCAGTGAGACTAAAAAATACATTCTAGATCAATACTTAATGCAAGGAGGGAAATTACTTCTTGCCGTGGATCCCATAATCATGGAAAACGACAGCCTTTCTAATGAACAAGGCAAAGCGTATCCATTGTCCAGAAAACTCAACCTGGACGACATGCTTTTTAGATACGGCTTGCGATTAAACAACGGACTGGTAAAAGACCTCAATCACGCGCCTATTGCCCTCGCGACAGGTAAAGGTCGCAACACACAATATGAAGCGTATGCCTGGCCGTACTACCCTATTTCTAAATCTTCTTCAGACACAAGTGAAACGGCTCAATTCATCACTAAGAATCTAGAAGATGTGAAATTTGAATATACAGGAACCATAGACACTTTAAAAAACGGCATTAAAAAAACGATTTTACTAAGTACATCTACTAAAACAGAAGTCATGACCTTACCTGCTTTAGTTTCCTTATCAGAGATAGGTGAGGAATTTAATCCAGAGGCCTATAATCGTTCCAAGCTACCACTAGCCGTTCTTGCTCAAGGTTCTTTTACCAGCGCCTATAAAAATCGTGTAAAACCAGTGCGCTTGAAAGGAAACCTTGATCAAGGAAAAGAAGCCGCCATTGTTCTTATCGCCGATGGTGATGTTCTTAAAAACCAAATTATTAAAGGAGAAGCACAAGAGTTAGGTTTTGACATCAGAACCGGACAGCTCTATGGAAATAAAGAGTTTTTAATGAATACGGTGAACTACCTACTAGACGATACCGGACTTATCAAACTCCGTAATAAAGATATTAAAGTTCCTTTTTTAAATTCTAAAAAAGT
>Ga0222644_1000321_pt1 | contig 17442 bp, 18 predicted proteins | sample AntAcemetagen291_FD_179800 | JGI IMG/M metagenome (GOLD analysis project Ga0222644, IMG submission 179800) | Saline water microbial communities from Ace Lake, Antarctica - #291 | ecosystem: Environmental > Aquatic > Non-marine Saline and Alkaline > Saline | place: Antarctica: Ace Lake...
CCCCATTTCGTCGTTTATTCATCCTATATTTGTGAGCATCATATGTTTGACTACTCCTATCTACAGTATCCTGCAAAAAGTCTCGAAGTTCCAATAACGGTTCCATCCACTCTTCCCCATTATCAATGAGATGACCCATTGATACATCTTTCTTAACAACAGTACAAACCCAACATCCAAATCTACTCTGCCCACAAGACGGTGTTGATATATCTGTAATTAGAGGACAATCTCCACCACTAGCATTTCCATAAAGAGTAATTAAGTCTCGGTTTGACTTACCCCAAGGTGGCTTAGCTGCTAAAAGGTATTGCCACACTTCATCTGTTGTCATATCTTCTATTGGTGAGTAAACAAAGGCGTTTTGTAGATTATGCTTTCTTAATCTGGTACCTTTTATTTCAAATTTCTCCATTGACTTTGCTCTAGTAGTACTTTCTGCCTTTCGAGTTCCCAAGAGTATAATCACCTCGCCTATTTCACTAATTTTGTCTACAATAAATTTGGTTGTAGGTTTAATCTTCAAGCGTTCTGTGCACCATCTAAAAATACTATTAGGTGCGGGATACCCTTTACCTATTAAATTCACCCAAAAGCTATCTTCCAGTGCCGGCGTCGTTTGATGAATAGTTATTGGTAAATTTTGAAGTTTTGCTGCATCGCTAAGTTGTTTTAAACTTTTCTCTATATAATCTAAAACCTTAGGATTTTCAACTAAGGTGTTATTACAGATAACGTAAATAGGTCTTTTGCGTTCCTCTGGTTCTAATTTAAGTAAGGCATACCAAACTAACTGCACTACTGTACTAGAATCCTTGCCTCCACTATAACCAATTATCCACGGTCTTGCATCTGGCTTAAGGTATTCTTCTAGAATTTCTCGCTCCTGTTGTTTTCTATCAAAAGACATCGATTTCAAAAATAGTTATAAGATCACGTAATAGTGTTGTGAAGTAGCACATTTATCTATAAAATATACAAATCAATAAATTATTCACGCGTCATTCAATAAGTTAGGTTTAGTAATCGATTAATTACAATGTTTAAAAAAGATATTGAATCGTTTTAAGACACGTCAGTAGAGCCTAATACTTAGAGTAGTATACTGTAAAATACGGGCGACATGAACCAGGTAGCTGTCAGTAAAAACCAAACACATACCTGTACTAAAAACAGAATGCTCTTATCCCAAAAATTCCTTCCATGAAAAAAGGAGCTGTTGCAGCAAATATTCGTACGAGAAATGCGTCTTGTATTAAGCGTTTTTCTCTTTGTAGTTAACTTTTTAAGTAGTTTTCACCCCATGTAAGCGTACCTTAAATTCATAAAACATTAACGATAACAACCATTTTTCAAGCAAAATGCCTGCTTTTCATAGGATGGAATAGCCTGATGAAAGAGACACCAAACCATTCACCAAAGCTCAAACCTAAAAAACAGAACACCCATTACTTTTGCTTATATAACGCTTGTGTTTTTCTTGCGAAATGCGTTTTAGCGTGCATTTTTCGCGAGTAGCGTGTGTTTTTGTGCTTACATTTCTACCTACACTAGGGTGTATTCCGGCAAATCAGAAGTATGCCTGGTATAGCTATCAATTCGTTCATCGCTCTTTTCATTCTCAACATCCGCATAACCTAAGTTCGACTATTCTTTTGGGAGGCAGATTTTGCACAGAAGTGCCTTTATCTGTAACATAAACTGTTAAAGCATGTCATTGGTGAGGATTCGATTTGGATATTTACACATGTACGTTTGTTCAACTCCCCCTCTTCTTACTCCAACACACAACCTGTACGAAATGTACTGTGCTCGGCATACTGCACATAGCCCAGCTGATTGGTAAGCATTTTTGTATTGCCAATGCTAAAATCTGGTGTATTGGTATGGTGATGTCCATATAGCCAGTAGTCTGGCTGCAGCCGCTCTATTAGCTCGTACTGCTCTGACGCAAAGGCTTCATTGAGAGCATCGCCCCTATACTGCTCTGGATAATTCATCAGAGTGGGTATATGGTGGGTGGCTACCACTGTTTTGGCAGCAGCAGCATTTTCTAGTTGTTGAGTGATGTAGGCTAGGCACTCACTGTGCAGCTGATTGTATCTCGCTGCTGACAGTCTTGCACCTTGGTCTCGTATGGTATGAAAATCATTCATCGTTTGCTGCACGTACCATTGATTTTCCACACTTATCCTAGACCATAGTGTGCTGAATATGAACTGAGTATTTTCTATCACCACGAGGTGATTATTCACCAAATGTACATTGGGTCGAATGTCGATACAGAAACTTCCCATCCGCTCGCTTATGTCATTACCATAATACTCATGATTGCCCGGCAGCCAATACGTAGCCTCGAAATGACTAGCTACATAATCCCAAAAATCTGCGTGCTGCTCTACCAACTGCATGGGCATAATATCCCCAGCCAGTATCAGTATATCACCTAACGGCCTTATCGGGTTCTTCTTGATATACTCCTTGTTTTGAGCAAACTCCAGGTGTAGGTCTGATGCGTATTGGATGGTCATGGGTGGGCCTCTATTTTACTAAAACTCTGTTTATTTCGTTCGTTATCCATTTTATTTTCGCTATCAATTCATCAAAGGGTAGGCTATCTCCATGAATCATCTCTTTCTGCATCGTTTCATAGTCTTTTTCCCATAGGGCTAGTATATTATCCATCGGTATGGGATTGAGATTTGGCGGGTAGTGAGAGGTGTAGTCTACTCCGCCTACTCTGGTATACTGATATCTGTGGTCTACTATAGTTTTATACAGTTGTTTATCGGCTATTGCTTTGGCAGCATACGCTGTGTTACTCAGTCGCTCTATATCATACAGGTGCCTACTGAGTCTTTTTACTCGTATTTTGTCAGCTGGTCGCTGAAACTCCTCGTGGAGCAAAAAGAGTTTTTCTAAAAAAGTACGCTCCGGATTAACACAGGGTATACGTATTTTGCTATCTGAGAAATTCCTGTCTGGAAACGCCTCGCTAATGTAGCTGCTTATGTCTCTATCTGTCTGTGGATGGATAAGCGATCTACAACCGATCTCCAGTTTTACGCTATCTCGTATATACTCTGTACCTGATACTACGGATGGGTAATCCACCCAAAGCACCACTGGATCTTCATTTTCTCTTTCTATGTCATCTAGTCGTATTTCTACATCGGCAAATCCCTGCTGGTGAAAAGCAGATTGCAGATCTGGAAGTACGTTGTCTGTGATATAGGCGAGTGAGTCTATTCTTAGTTTCTCTATGTCTCGTCTGCTTATTTCTCCACCATATCCTAGAAAGCTCCGGTCTAGTACCAAGTCCACATCTTCCGAAAATCGCTCTATCACACCCCAAGCCTTGCTGAGTGACGTACCTCCTTTAAAGAGCAAATGCTCACCTATAGGCAAACCAAATAAGGTGCGTAGCGAATGCACAGCCCACCAGTCTTTTTCTACGGCTAGTTCTGTGGTGAGCTGTAGTGTGTCTCGTGTGGCTGCATAAATGTCTTTTTTTACCTCTGTAGGTAGCTTATAAAAATGGGTATGGCTCATAGTTTTCTTAGTTTTTATTGTGGAAGTGCCTGTGCCATTATCTCTGCTATCCACTGCGGGGCTATGGCTATATCTTGCTTTAGTGTATGGTATTCTTCGTCTTTTAACTTACTGATTACTATCATTTTGTCTTCCTCATTTACCCGTGCTGCAGTTATCTCTTTGAGTGCTTGTACAGCTAGGCTGCTTATTTTGCCTTTGTAGCTCAGGTTTCTTGGGCTGGTTCGCTTAAATCGGATGGTACCTGTACTCAGTTTTATCATACGAGGGCTACCATCTGTAAGGTACACCACATTGAGGGGTACTTGTGTGCTCATCCCCAGAGCATACTGTGCATATACTCCGGTGGGTATTATAGTGCACTTATCTCTCCGAGCAATAGCCTGTGCTACATCTGTTGCAGAGGGAAGTACCTCCATCTTCAAAAAATCGCTATACTTGGGCTTAGTGTATATGCCTTTTCCTAGTCTTTTGATGAGTCCTTTTTTTTCTGCTCGGTGTAGGGCTACTTTTACGGTAGTGGGCGTGCCTAAGTCTCTGAAATCCTCTGTAAAAAGAATAGTCAGCGGTTTCTTTTTTTGGAGTCTTGTTATTATTTTATCTACACTCATTGTAATACGTCAAATGTAACCTTTTTATCAATTATAGGTAACTAACTTTGGTATAGTTGGTTACATATAATTATGCCTTTTAGCCTATTTTGTTTTCTGTAAATGTAACATTCAGCCCTGTTTTACGTAAGACATTATGCGATTATGTGTTACCTATTTTTATGCTGAATATTACACTCTTGGCTTTATTCCCCAATGCATACCATCTTCCGATAGGCCAGAAACGGACTCCCTTATTCCCACAATCTTGAATGCAGGAGTCAGTATCCCAAGAACGTTGAGCGAGAAGTTCAATTTTTGGGACGCTGTCTCCCGCATTGTAAAAGTGGGGATTTATCATTTTGTTGACGTCAACAAAATGGTTTTAGCAAATACGATCACCCTAGTGGCAATACGCTGTTTTCAATCTTCTGTAACCCAAAATCCTTTGCATAAAAAAAAGGAGCTGATTTCTCAACTCCTTAAGTTAGTGGGCCCACCTGGACTCGAACCAGGGACCACCTGATTATGAGTCAGGTGCTCTAACCAGCTGAGCTATAGGCCCGGTTAGTTAGTGTCTTAATAATCTAACGGGGCTTTAGTGAAGCTGCCTGTCCGCCGTAGTGTAACGGAGGAGGAAGCTATAGGCCCGGTTAGTTAGTGTCTTATAATAATCTAACGGGGCTTTAGTGAAGCTGCCTGTCCGCCGTAGTAAAACGAAGGAGGAAGCTATAGGCCCGGTTAGTTAGTGTCTTATAATCTAACGGGGCTTTAGTGAAGCTGCCTATCCGCCGTAGTAAAACGGAGGAGGAAGCTATAGGCCCGGTTAAATTATCCTCTTTTTCAAAAGGAGTGCAAAAATAGCTTCGTTATTCAATTCTACAAACAAATAAGACGACCAAAGCTATCTTTTTTTAAAATCGCTTAAAATCGGGCAGTTTATGTGCCGCTTACTTGTTCTAAGTATTTAGTACGGCAATAGCCTTCTGTCTCGTTTCCACGTACCTTATGCCACGTCGCATTGTGCTTTTGGACCAATGTAACCACAGCGTTTTCAGGAAATTTTCCTACTATTTCATCTTGTGTACCTGGTCCTTTTCTGCAGTTTAACCTGCCAGAATTGGTAGTCACTTTGTATTCTATTCCTAAGTGAGATACGTCTGCTATAGTTATGTTATTGGTTAAAGAAGGTATTCTTTTTGCCCTAAGCAGCTCTTTTGCTTTGTCTGCAGATTCACCATCTTGTGCACTTCCAGTAATAGTTACTGTACCGTTTGCATCTACTACTTGTAAGTCTTCGATAGCTAAATTAGCTTCTTTTAAATATTCCTGCAGCGGATGTACGGCTGCTTCTCTTACTACTGTCTTCGTTTTGAAAATGTCAAATAATCCCATGGTCTTATTGTTTTACTTTAAATGTCATTGATTCTTCTGCTTCTGAAAGTGTTAACATACTATTTGTAAGCTGTACTTCATACGTGGTGATTTCTCCGTCTTCTGTAGTAACTAGTTGAGTACCATCCTCATTTATCTCAAAGGTACCTACACTATTAATCGCTCCACTTACAGAGTACTTACCATCCTTAGAGAATGTATATATAACTCCTTGTGCGTCCATTTTAGATAGCATCGCACTGTCTAGTGATGGCTTAACAAAATCTTCCAACCTCCACATATTGTAGATTTTGGCTGATGGACTTTTAGTGCATGCTGTCACTGAAAGCAGCAAGAAAACAAAAGCAATATATCCCAATTGGGTATGTTTTTTCATTATTCGTTGATTTGTATTTATCTAATTCCAAACGAAGGTAAAGTTTTTCTACTTTAGTATGCCGTCTATAGTAATGTAGCTTACGGAGTGGTAACTGGGTCTAGCCAACTCATACACCTCCTTAGCCCATAGCTTATTCTCAGGTGTGGATGCAAGCCTACTGTATATGGGCGTCAAAAACTTACGTCTGCCTACACTTTTTAAGAAAGAAGCCATAGCGGGATACGCTGGCTTATAACACTGCTCTACTGCATGCTTAAACCAGTCACACGCTATTTCGCTATTCCCCGTTTCAGTGAATGAGAAGGCCGCGTCTAATTCTGTCATTTTATTCATGTCAAGATTTCTCAAACCTCTCAAAAAATACAGCCAGTGGTGCGTAGTATATCCGTCAGTCACTAGTTCGTCTGCACGTATGAGTCCATTATTATATTTAGCTAATGAGGACTCTACTTTGTCTAACTCTTCTGAGAAAGGCTCCGGGCAGTTATCTGGCAGTCCAGGTCCATAGACCCACTCATCAGCACCTAGATCTACACTTTCTTCATCAGAGAGTAAGTTGTCATTCAAGTAGTTAAGAAACCTTTCTGTATTCATGGGTTTAAATTTATTCACTGTGAAATATGTACGTAGAAATGAATCAAAACGCTCTCTACCGACGATAGACTCTACCGTCTGCAAAAAAAACCTTCCTTTCTCATACGCTACATCTGTGAGTCCATCATCTGGATCTCGTCCATCTAACTCTAAGTATAAGTGCGTATCTGCCACTTTACCTTCTTTCTCTAATTCGGCTATGGTATTCACTAAGTCTCCCATTCCGAGCTTGGTAAGCATCCTTTCGTATGAGCTCCCAAAAATTTTCTCCATTATACGTTGTTCGAAATAGACTGTAAAGCCTTCATTTAACCAAAAGTCATTCCACGTCTCATTGGTCACCAGATTACCACTCCAACTGTGAGCCAACTCGTGAGCTATCAGAGACACTAAGCTTCTGTCACCCGCTATGATAGTAGGTGTAGCAAATGTCAGTCGTGGATTTTCCATTCCGCCAAAAGGAAAACTAGGAGGGAGGATAACTACATCATACTGCTCCCAAGCATATGGTCCATATAGCGTCTCAGCACTGTCTATCATACTCTGCATACTTTCTAACTCATACACAGACTTCTCCAGCATTGCAGGTTCGGCAAACACACCTGAATTTCTTCCCATCTTCTGATACTCTAGATCTCCCACGGCGAGTGCTAGCAGATAAGAACTAATCGGCTGGTCCATTTTGAATGTATATATGCCGTCTGCATTTTTTGTAGTTCCATTCTCCGCACTCATAAGTGCGAGTAAGTTAGAATCGGTTGTTATTTTAGCATCATACGTAAATTTCACGCCTGGTGCGTCTTGACATGGCACCCACGTACGTGCTAGTATAGCTTGCGATTGGCTAAATAAAAACGGGTATTCTTTGCCTGATGTCTGTGCTGGAGAAAGCCACTGCAATGCTTTGGCATCTGGACTCGTAGCATACTTAATCTCTACCCATTCTGTAGTAGGCTCTATGTCAATACTCAGTGATTTTCCAAAAATATCACTCTCTTTTCCCAATGAATAGGTAGTCGTCTCTCCGTTATCAAGAATAATCTCTTTTATCGAAATGTTTCCAATATCAAGAACTAGACTGTCAGTCTCTGCAATATTGTTCAACGACAATCGAGCACTGCCACTGAGCACCTGTTGATCAAAATCTACTGTGAGATCCAACGAAATGTGAGCCACTCTCACCTCATTAAAATTAGCAAACGAATGGTCATCTTTTTGCAATATTAAAAAGTCGCCTTTATCCTTCTCTTTGGGAACCCCACACCCCGCTACCACTATACATAAGACCACCACATTAAACCACCACACTTTTACCATATTCATATTATTACGTACAAAGAAAGTCAATACGCCTAGAGCATCTCTAATCCATTGTCACAATTTATTAATCCACAATCCTTCAACTTGTTTGAAATTAAAAATAGTCTATTTTCGTGCAACTCAAAATACGTCATAGCACTTGGCTATATTTAAGTAATAAATAAAGCAATGAAAAAATTAATTCTCACACTACTAATTTTTTGTGCGTTTGGTAGCACTACTAATGCACAGTCTTGGGATGATTCTGGTAACGACGGATGGGGCGATGACTCGGACGGTTCTGCAGATGATCAAGGCGATTATAGCTATGACCAAGGGTCCGCTGGCACCACTGGAGATTTCACAGATACTTCTGGCGGAGATGATAGCTGGGGAAATGCCGATAGTGACTGGGGAAATGATGGTAGTTTCGATTTCGGATCCGATGGAGGTGACGATGTACGCTCTGCTAGACCCGCTATAGAGCACAGACCCTATGAACGGTTTACTGGAATGCCATATGACAGTGCTTCACAATTAGTAACTTATGTAGAAATAGTAGAAGTCATAGTCCCAGACAGGTTCTTAGATCTAGGCGGAGAAGATTATTCTGTATCTGATTCTCTGTATGCTCGAGCCATCAGCTGGATGCAAAAACAGTTTGGAACAAGAGAAGCAAAGCAGATGATAGATGCCTCTGGCACCGCTACTAACGGTAAAGAAGGCCAGACTATAAAAGCATATGTAACGATGCCACTTGTAGTACAACTTAACAAGTATCAAACTGTAGAAGCTGGAACCATAGAGTTTGATATGGAGCTGCGTTTCAAAGATGAGCGATACAGATACAAGTTTGAAAACTTCGTGCACGTCCAAAAAAGTGCCACAGGAGATAAAAATCCAGATGAGACTTACATGGAGTATTACATGACCGCTAAAAGAGATATCAAAAACAGCGATAAGATTTTGATGGCTTGTAACACCCAAATGACTAAATTAATAGACGGCCTTAGAGCTACTTGCGAAGCCACACCGTTTATCGATGATGACGACTGGTAATACAAAACTGCGTATACGAACTTTAAAAAATCCTTCTCCAAATAATTGGGGGAGGATTTTTTATTACTCTTAAATCCCTGAAAAAGAAATCGCAGCATAGCCATATACCGAACTAAATCACCTTTAATAGAACATCAATGACCATTTTATCTTGATTTGCACATACATGCGAGTCTTACAGATACTCATTGTCAATACTCAAGCTATGTAATCACAAGACGCTTAAGAACACCTGGCAAGCACAAGCAAAAGAAATATGTTACTTTGGGCCACTTTAAAACAGACCTATCTTTTTTAGCTAACATGTACTAGCAAAACAGGCATCACATATAATTATCGTCACCTTACTCAGCACAAAAACTGATGAAGAGCAACGAAGGAGAAGATAGAATTACCCTTTTACAAATAATACATACCACACTAACAGACACAAATGGCAAGTAATAAACAGGAATGGCTAGACGCTTTTACACATCTCAGACTACAGTTTTCACTACTGCTCATGCCCGTGTACTTATTTGCATTATCGCAAACTCTAATCGTCTCTTACGTTAATGCGTCATTGGTGTTTATCATTCTTCATGTACTCGTGTACCCCGCAAGTAACATTTTTAACAGTTACTACGACACCGATCAAGGAAGCGTAGGTGGCTTAAAAAGTCCTCCTCCTTCTAACAAAAGAATGCTTTGGATAGCCAACATTTTTGATATAACTGCACTGACACTATCCCTTTTAATCACCGTAGAGTTCACAGTGTTACTCCTGTGTTACATTCTAGCATCTCGCCTCTATAGCTACAAACCTATTCGGCTTAAGCAATATCCTTTTATTGGCTTGATTATCATATTTATATTCCAAGGAGGCTTCACCTACTTCATGACGACCTATGGCGTCTTTGGGTTGAACAGTGACACCCAGCACTTGTCAGAACTCTACCTAGCAGGAATACAAATTAGTGATATTTATTTCGCCCTCCTCGCTACCTCTTTTCAAATAGGAGCCGTCTATCCACTCACTCAAATCTATCAGCACAAGAGCGATCTTGCAGACGGAGTAACTACCTTAAGCTATACATTGGGATACAGAGGCACGTTTCTGTTTTCAGGTGCTATGTTCGGTATCGCTACGCTCTTCTACTATCTGCACTTTGAGCAAACAGACCTCACTTCATTTTACCTTTTCACCATCGCACAAATCCCAATCTTAGGCTATTTCATTTACTGGGCTCGCAAAGTATGGACGGATACCAAATACGCTGACTACAAACACACAATGTATATGAATACAATAGCAGCTCTAGTCCTAAATCTATTCTTCCTTTACTTGGTTATTACATAACGCTTTGAGTTACATTTTAGACATAGGAACTGCTGTTCCCAAACACTCCCTAACACAAGACCAGTTTTACGATATCTATTCCTCTATGACGGAGGATACAGACACTCAGCGTAAAATCAAATTTCTAACTGCTAGAAGTGCTATAAACAAGAGAAACTGCGTAGAGCCTGATATCAAAAAACTGGTAACAATGTCCCTAGAAGCAAAACTAGCAAAATACCATTCGTCAGCCTTACAACTCGCCATAGGTGCTATAGAAAACAATAAAGCCTTTGAACAGAATAAAGAAAACATCACTGACATCATCTTCATCAGCTGTACCGGTATGCAAGCTCCTGGAGTAGAGATAGACCTTGTAAATCACTTCAAACTCAACACTAACATACGACGCTACAACGTCAACTTTATGGGCTGCTATGCTGCTCTAACTGGGCTCCGCATGGCCAAAGATATTTGCAATACACCTGATAGAACAGTCTTGATGGTTTCTGTAGAACTCTGCACGCTACACTTTCAAAATAAATTCATAGACGACTACTTACTTTCTAATTCCATTTTCGCAGATGGAGCTGCATCAGTCATCATTTCTTCAAACGATACGGGTGCTCGTCTAAAACTAGAAGATTTTGAATCCCGCCTCATACCCAACTCTAAAGAGGAGATGAGCTGGAAAATATCATCTGACGGATTTCTTATGACACTATCCAGTGATGTACCTAAAAGCATCAAAGCTTCGCTTGACGAAAAGTCGCTATTCAACAGAACACCAAGCTCCACTGGCTGGGCCATACACCCCGGAGGAAAACAAATAGTAGATAGCATAAAATCAACTTTACAGCTAGACGAGTCAGAAGTATCAGCCTCTAGAACAGTACTTTTGGAAAACGGGAACATGTCTTCAGCTACTATTCTATTCGTATTGAAAGAAATGCTCTCTAATCGGCCCTCAGATAAACCTGAATTCATAGCTTGTGCATTCGGACCCGGACTTACTCTAGAGTCCGCACTCCTATCGTATGTTTAAGCATCGCTCACATACCAAAGAACTTTTAGATGGTGATGTTGCCGAAAAGTACCTTGTTAAAAACCTCAAAGAACTTCATACCATAAATAGACTACTAGGCGGTTACAGTATTTCTATTAACGCGTTAAAACACATTAACCTTCAACACAAGAATATAGTAGACATCGGCTCTGGTGGCGGAGATATGCTCCACCAAATATACCAATACACCCAAAAGAATGCTATAGACTGCAACCTATACGGAATAGACTTAAAGAAAGTTTGCACTACGTATGCCGCCGCACATCTGCCTGAAGCACTAACCTTCATTACAGATGATTATAAAAACGCAAGCGATCATATACCTCAAATAGACGTTCTTCACGCATGTTTATTTACCCATCACCTTACAGATGAGCAAATTATAGAGCTTATTCGATTTTCTATTCAACACAAAACTACTTTAATAATTAACGACTTAGAACGAAACCCATTGGCATACTATGCTATTAAAGGTTTGACTCAGCTATTCTCCAAGTCCTTTTTGGTAAAAAATGATGCTCCTCTCAGCGTACTCAGAGGATTTAAGAAAAGAGAGTGGCTTACACTACTTCAGCAAGCTGGAGCTCTCAACTATTCGGTGAAATGGAAATGGGCCTTTCGCCACTTGATAACTGTTTATGGATAAGTACGATATAGGAATAATAGGTGCTGGCATAGCAGGCAGTTGCCTAGCTATCCTGCTGGCAGACGCTGGCAAGAAGGTCGTAATGTTTGAAAAGGAGACCTTCCCGAGTCACAAAGTGTGCGGAGAATTTATATCATTGGAGTCGTATGACTTTTTTAAGTCACTCGGTCTCCCACTAGACGATTGGAACCTTCCTAGGATTAAAGACCTCCAACTTACTTCTCAAAAAGGGGGAGAATTGAACTCTAAGATTAAAATTGGCGGATTTGGCCTGAGCAGGTATAAACTAGACTACGAACTAGCAGAGCAAATGAAACGCTCCGGAGTTGTATTTTATGACAATAGTAAAGTGTTATCCGTGGACAGTAAAGTCATTACAACCAGCTCAAGAAAAACAGAAGCGGCACTTATTATAGGGTCACACGGCAAATACTCTGCAGGGTACATTAACAAATCAAAACCAACTTCTAACCGAAACTTCTTAGGGGTAAAACACCACATAAAAGGAGATTTTAGAGCCGATCTGATTTCCCTCCATTCTTTTGACGGAGGGTACTGTGGTATGAGTAAAATAGAAGACGACCTGTACTGCCTGTGTTACCTAGCGGACGCTAGCAAGTTGAAAGAGCAAAACAACTCCATAGGTCAGTTAGAAAAAAACGTGCTTTGGAAAAACGCAAAACTCAAAGAAGTATATCAAAATGCAGAGTTTGTCTGGGATAAACCGCTCGTCATTAGCAATGTGAAATTCAATAAACAAGCACTGTTTAATGATCAGATGCTCTTCGTAGGTGATGCCGCAGGGAGTATAAGTCCCCTTAGTGGTAATGGCATGAGCATAGCCGCTCGAAGTGCTCTTCTACTATCACAACTAATACTTCAAAAAGAAGATTTTAATGTGCTGACCACCAGCTACAATAAAGAATGGGACAAGCACTTTGGCGGTAGAGTGAATAAGGCTGAAATGCTAAACTATATAATGCTTAATCCAACATACCACCACTGGGTTCTTAAACTACTAAACGCTATCAAACCACTCCGCACCAAGGTAGTAAATGACATGCAAGGAAGTCCATTTATAAGAAATACACGACTCATTCGTTGATTGGAATATAAATTAAGGACAACACCAATTGTTTCACCTTGGACTGCCGAGAGATAGAGTATTACCAATTCTCTGTTTTGTTTTTAGAACCTCTTTTTTTAATATCTGTATATGAATATTATAACGACCCTGATTTTAGTTTGCTTAAGTTTCTCTAGCTTTAGCCAAACCTTCAAGCAAAACCAAACTTTTGGACTCTCACTATCGCATGCTCCTAAAGAAGTAAACGTAGCACTATCCTGGAAACAGATGTATAGCATTACAGTGAATAAAAAAATTAAACTCGGGTTTGGAGTACGATTCAATGGGTACTTGAATAATGATAAATACTATGTAACTGCAACAGCTTATCTCACAAGCGGAGAAAAGGGACCACAGGTACTCTTCATAGAAAATATACAATAAAATATGGACACCTTTAGTGTGCACCATGCACAACACAATTCGCTAAACGCGGTCATCTACCTAGCGTATGACTTCTCGGATAAATGGGGCATAGGCTTCAACATAGAAGCTGCTGGCATAACTTTTGACGGTAGTAGAGAAGGAAAGATGATAAGCAGTAATAGACCAAGTACGAGTCCAGAGACGGTAGTAGCTAAACCTACTCCGTATCATTTACTACTAATCAGCGATAATGATATCGGCATGCTCAACAGTGACCTCTACGTTACCTACACTATTAACAAACGATTATCAGTAAATGCCGGACTCACGTTTCTTTTCTCTGAGTACACTACCGCAGAGAAAATATCGTACAATGACGATAACGATAGATTCCGATACAAGTCCCTGATGGGGATGCTGTCAATCAACTTTAAACCATTTTACAATTAGAAAAAATCAATCATGAAAAAAATCAATATACTCCTAGCACTCGCTTTTATATCACTAGCAGCCGTTGCAGCTACTAACTGGACACCTACTACTGGGTCTGTAGTATTTCACATTAAAAATGCTGGAATTACCGTAGACGGAAAATTCTCTGGACTAGCAGCTTCTATCCAATTTGATGAGAATGATCTCGCCAACTCTAGCATCTATGCCTCCGTGAAGTCTACTACTCTAAATACAGGGATGGATAAACGAGACGAACACCTCAGAAAAGCAGAATACTTTGATGTGGCTAATCATCCAAAGATAGAAATGAAATCTACATCTATCACTAAAAGTGACAATGGCTATGACAGTCAATTTGATGTAACCATAAAGGGTACAACCAAAAATATTTCGATGCCTTTTACATTTGTAAAGAGCGAAAATACAGGTAAGTTCTATGGATCATTGAAGCTAGACAGATTAGACTTCAATGTAGGAGAAAGCGGTTTTATACTCAGCGATGACGTGAAGTTAGAGATTACTTTAAACGTTAAGCAGTAAAGCTTGAAACCGGAATGGCAAAAACAAATTAATTAAATTATCATCCATTAACCACCACTTACAACTTTGGAGCGGAACAAAATTGAGACACCATAATGTTGGAATAAATATACCTGAAGACTTAGATTTTCACGACTATATAATGGCATACCCAGGTTGGGACAGTAAATCGATGGCACTAGTGAATATAACCAGCAACAATCATAAAACCGGGTCTGTGTATGGTGGCTCAACAAACACTCAAGGAACTACAACAGTTACAAAATCTGCACTACAATTTACGTTAGGAGAAAAATTAGAAAACTGGTACTTAATTGATAAATCTTAAATTAATTTCTACTCCTCAAACAACTCCACACTCTTGGTCTGAGTGACTAAGTCCGTAAATTTACCTTTGTACTTGGTAGCACGCACTATATGGTTATCTATCCAATGATAGTTTCCGCCACGAGGTTTACCGTAGAGTACACCGTGATGCTTAAATCCATGTTTTTTTAACCACGTATCAGTTACTTCCTTGTTTTCGAGAGTTCTAGAGGTGAAAAATGTAATAATATGTCCTTGATCGTACCACCGGTTTAAAGTTTCTAAAGCATCTGGAAAAGGATCGCATGTTACCATTCTTTCCGGCTCTTCGTTTGGTATATCTTCAGTTACCGTGCCATCTATATCAATCATATAATTTTTAATATGACTTGGGAGTTGTGGACTAATGAGATTCCCATCTGCATCAAATAAATCTTCGAGTTTTTGCTTTTCTGACATGATTACTACGAAACTACTTCTGACTCTTCAATTTTAGCACTATTTCTAAATTTTTCTAATTCACCAGTTATCTGCTTATATACAAAAACTAGAACGGCGGCATCATCGATTAGGCCAATCGGTCCCAAAGCAATCGCGGGTAAAAAATCAAAAGGATTTAGTATGTAGACGAGGCCCATAAGCGAAAGAAGAATAGTTCGCTTCTTTATACTGTAGTCCCCCTTCCAGGCAGCTCGCAGCATTTTTACAAAATCCTTTGCATCCTCTTCCCAAGTAGTATTGTATGCAGTGGCTTTCTTGGCTCCCCGTAGTCCTTTAAGTACTGCTATTGTTCCTAGTAATTTCTTCATTTCGTTTGCAAATTTATTTTATCATTGTGGTTACCGTGGCTTCCATTAATACTAAACAAAAAGCATACCTACAGCTGCACTTGGCAGTGTTTCTCTTTGGATTTACAGCTGTTATCGGTAAGCTAATAACACTAGAGCAAACCGCCTTGGTTTGGAATCGTCTCTGGATAGCAGTTCTGGGCTTGATTTTTATTCCAGGAGTCCTAAAAGGCATTCGCTCCATCAAGAGATCTAACTTCCTTATATTTTCAGGTATTGGTGTATTGGTAGCACTACATTGGCTTACGTTTTATGGCAGCATTAAAGTAGGCAATAGTGCCTCTGTAACTCTGGCATGCCTAGCTACTTCCTCCCTTTTTACTTCGATTTTAGAGCCCATAATCACTAAATCAAAATTCCAATGGGTGGAACTCGTCTTAGGTCTGCTGGTCATAGTAGGCATCTACTTCCTTAGCGGAGTAGGAGAGGCTTATTACTGGGCTATTGTTATTGGTATTATCTCTGCTTTTCTTGCTTCACTATTTAGCACGTTAAATAAAAAATACATCACGGGCCAAAACTCTCTCTCTGTGAGCACCATAGAACTAGCGGCGGGTTTCGTATTTATATCCGTTTGCTATCCTCTACTTCAAAACCTTTTTCCGCAGCCACAATGGTTTCCTACGGGCAGTGACTGGTGGTGGCTTTTAGTACTGGGTCTATTGTGTACTAGCCTAGCTTTTGCTCTGGCTTTAGAATCACTGAAAGTGATCTCCGCTTTCATTTCTAATCTGAGTATAAACTTAGAACCTATTTACGGTATCGTATTGGCTATCTGGTTTTTAAACGAGGACACTCAACTCAATTTCGACTTTTATCTGGGCACAGCTATTATACTTTTAGCCGTTATACTACATCCTATTATTACCAAAATTCAAAACAGAAAGAGTAGCAAAAACTGACAAAGTGAACACTCACCTTTTTTGTGATTGACTTCAATATAGAAAACATTCTATCTAATGAAGCGGACGTAAACTCTAAAATATTTGCTATTTATACTGTTGGCAGCTTTATGTTCTCAGAATCATGCTTATAGCCCGACAGACGCCACATCAGGTACTATCTTCACTTGAACCAATGCATTACCACTAGAAGTTTTGTAGTGATACACCAATAATACCGGCTTTCTTGCCTTCTACTTGCACCTAAAAGCAACCGTCGACCAGACTATACTGTGGTTTTCTCTTTTAGACGCATCAAAAAATCATTACTGATAAACAGTACAAGCTATTTTATCTCGCTTTAATTTCAAACTAGAAATGGTAGTATCTTCGCACCTTATGCCAAAAAGACATCTTATCACTTGTGCTCTTCCCTATGCCAATGGTCCTGTACATATAGGCCACATAGCGGGTTGCTTTCTTCCTTCTGATATCTATAATCGATATCTAAGAATGCAAGGCAAAGAAGTACTCTTTGTATGTGGTACAGACGAGCACGGTGTGCCCATCACTCTAAAAGCTAAAAACGAAGGAAAGACTCCTCAGCAAATAGTAGATGTAAATCATCAAATCATAGCAAAAGGGTTGACCGACTTTGGGATACACTTTGACACCTTCAGTAGGACCACAAATAAACTTCACCACGAAACAGCCAGAGATTTCTTTAAAGTTTTATATGACAAAGGAGTATTCCTAGAGGAAGTGACTGAGCAAATGTATGATGCAGAAGCACACCAATTTCTGGCAGATAGATACATAGTAGGCACATGCCCTAACTGTGATTATAACCATGCATATGGTGACCAGTGTGAGAAGTGTGGTCGTGCGAGCAGCCCATCAGAATTGATTAACCCACGCTCTGCTCTAACGGGTAACAGTCCAATACTGAAAGAAACCAGAAATTGGTTCTTACCACTAGATACCATTCAAGAAGAATTTCTAAACCAGTGGGTTTTAAATAAAA
>Ga0222644_1000329_pt1 | contig 16936 bp, 15 predicted proteins | sample AntAcemetagen291_FD_179800 | JGI IMG/M metagenome (GOLD analysis project Ga0222644, IMG submission 179800) | Saline water microbial communities from Ace Lake, Antarctica - #291 | ecosystem: Environmental > Aquatic > Non-marine Saline and Alkaline > Saline | place: Antarctica: Ace Lake...
TGAGAATGTCTTTTAGAATCCACAAATAATTGATACAAATGATGTCTATGCGCTTCTGTAATTTTTTCTTTCATAAAAATACGTCGCATGATAGTCATGACACTATCTGCACCGTAAACAGAAACTAAAAGAACGGCGACAGGAGCCGTAAAGTGATCGTAAAAACTAAGCACAACAAATAAAAAAATAACTGCCAGTGAGATACTACCTACATCTCCAGCAAAAAAAAGGGCTTTTTTCCTAAAGTTATAAAATCCAAATACAACAACTGACATCAATATAAAAAACAGCAAATCTGGATGGATAAATTCTTCTATAAAACTGTTGAAGTAACTTAAGAAACCGAAAACTGCTAGGGTATAAAAACCTGTAATCCCGTTAATACCATCCATAAAGTTAAATGCATTGATAAAACCTACAGCCACTATTAAAAGCAGTCCCATCGCTAACCATGGAAAAACCTGACCTAATTCAGTGAATACTAAAACAGCTGCTATAAACTGAAAAGGCAGTCTTAAACCAGGTGGTAAAGGTTTTAAATCATCTATAAAACTCAATAGGGCGATCAAGCTAACACCTATAAATAAATAAGGATACTGATAATCATTTAAGAAAAAGAAAAATCCTAAAGCTATTGGAAAAATAATACCACCTCCTCGTATGGTTATTTTAGTGTGCGAACTGCGTTCATTGGGTGTATCTGTTATTTTATATGTAGCAGCTACTTTTAAATAAACATAAGATATGATTGCCAAAATTGTAAATATAATTACATATTTTCCCATAATTTAAAATGAAGATATTGTTTTTTCAATTCCTTCTTTTGCAGATAAAGGCAGTTCTTTTTGAATTGCTTTTTTTATTTTATCATTAGAGACCTCGTAATTTTCAGTAAGCTTTTGCAGCCTTTCTGAATTAATAGGTATGGGTAAAACGTCTCCAATTTTAGCAATTAAGTGGACGAAAGTCTTTGGTAGATTGAGTATTTTCAAAGGTTTACTTAAAACGTTGCCCATCACTTTTACTAAATCTATCGTTGATAAGGAAGCGTCATCTGCAATATTATAAATACCTGATTCAATTTCAGTATTATCTATCAGTTCATTGATAATGAAACACAAATTTTCTACAGAAACAAAAGATCTTTTATTATGATACTTTCCAAATGGATACGGAATGCCTTTGCAGACAAAACTGTATAATAAATTAAGATTGCCTTTGTTATTAGGACCATGAATCATGCAAGGTCTTAAAATGTACAAACGTTTATCCTTAGGTAATTCTTTACTTAATAAATATTGCTCTGCCAGTGCTTTAGACTTGCCATATACTGTTTGTGGGTGGTATGGATGCTCCTCTGTCAAGATACCTTCTACTTTATCTGTAACCGCTTTAACGGAACTAAAATAAATAAAGGTCTTGCAATTAGACTCTAGAAATAAATCAAAAAGTATCCTTGTTAATTCCGTATTTACTTCATAATACTCCTCATCAAGCGATGTGTTCTTTAAATCATGTGCTTTTCCTGCTAAGTGTATAAATGCTCTGGTATTATCAAAATCATTTTTACTTAAAGCATTATAGGTAATTGTATTTTTAGTGTTTTGTTCTCGCGAAAGAGGAATTACCTTCCAGCCTCCTTTTTCTAGAAATGGAGTTAAGTTTTGCCCCACAAAACCAGATGCACCTGATATTATGATTCTAGGCATTTATTAGTTCATTATAAATTTCTAAATGCTTTTCAACAACCGCTTTTTGATCAAATTCCTTTTCTGCCTTTTCCCTGGAAGCATTCCCCATTTTCTCCCTCAACTCTTTATCCAGAATTAAAATTTTTAAAGCATGTGCCAGTTCCTTAGTAGAACGAACCGGAACCTTGAACCCATTGACACCTTCATCAACGCACTCTCTGCATCCTATCGCATCTGTGGTGACTATTGGTCTTCCAACTGCACAAGCCTCTATTAATGTTTTAGGCATACCTTCTCTATAGGAAGGCAGAACAACGATGTGAGAATCGTTATAGACTTCTACCATATTTTTTTGATATCCTATCCATTTAACATAATTACCATCTTGCCAGTCAATCAGATAGGCTGCACTAACACCTGCCTTATTCTCCTCATCTGCTAGACCAGCCAAAACGAATTGGATCTTATCTTCAAATTCTTCCTTTAAAATTTGAGATGCTGCCTGCAATTCTGCTACGCCTTTGTCCCATAACATTCTCACGGGTAACAAGATTTTAACCTTATCGGTTTTTGGAGGATCGGTAGCTTTAAATTTCGTTAAGTCCACACCAGAACCTTTAATGAAGTTTATTATATTTTTACCCGAAAGAACACCTAATTCTTTGAGCTCAGAATAATCATTCTGGTTTTGAAAAATGAAAGCTACGTTACTTCTGTTGAAACCTCGCTTCATAAGCCGTAACATAAGCTTTGCCACGATATTTTTACGCTCTCCCGTAAAATTATAACCTAGACCACTCACAGCATTTAGTACACCGCTAACTTTCAATTGTCTCGCAACTAGCGAACCATAAATAACTGGCTTGAGTGTAATATGGTGAACAATATCTGGAGAGACTGATTTGTATAAAGTCCTAAATTTCTGTATAGTTTTAAACTCTTTTAATAAGTTAGTTCCCGATCTTGAAAAAGGTAAATCTATAAAATGTATTCCTTTAGCACTTATTTCCTCAGAGCGACCAGTATCCTCAGCCGCTACTGTGACTTTCCAACCGGCCGCTACCGCTTTTTCAGCTATACAGAGTCGATGAGATATGAAAAACCAGTCGACATTAACAATAAATAGAATTTTTTTTAATTTGTTGTCTTTTTCAATCATCTTCATTGTTTAAAACCACTAATTATACAATTATATAAATATCCTATAAAAGTAGGATGATAATATAAATCATTAACCGCATCTATTTTATCGTTCATGGTTTTAAACTTGATGATTTTAAAAATGCGACCTTGTATTTCAGGACGTAGTTGTGTAAAGAAGGGTTTGCCTTGATTGGCAAAAAATAAGCCTACAGCAACGAATGCAAAAATTGGACTTAATAACAGCAAGCCTATAAACGCTATGATAATATCAAGAAAACTCTTAAAAAACGATTTATACATGGCTTTCTAAACTTTTATATTCCCCTAAAATCGCTTCACAAACCAACTGTTGCTCGTACTTATCCACGATACACTTTCGCGAGTTGTTTTTTAGTTTTTTATATAATCTGTTATCCTCTAGCAGAAGTTTCATCGCCTTATAAATGGATTCAGAATTCTTAACAGGAATGATGATACCATTAAAATCATCAGTTATAATTTCATTACACCCATTAATATCCGTCACGATATTGGGCAATCCCATCGCACCAGCTTGCAGGACTACGTTTGGAAAACCCTCGCGATAACTAGGGAACACCAGCGCACTACTTAATGCAAAATAAGGACGCACGTCGGTTTGAAAACCTGTTGTAATAATATCTGGATGATCTTTTATGACAGCATGTGTCCCAAGTGCTAATGGGTCTAACTCATGTTCGTAATGCCCCACAAGCAGTAGTTTTATATGTGGAGTACCCAACTTTTTAAAAGCAGTTACAAGTTCATTTATGCCTTTATCGCTCACTAATCTGCCTACAAATACAAAAACAAAGTCTGCGGGCTGTATGTCGTGTTGAGCTCTTAGAGCTGAGATCTGTTTTTCACTTACCAACACGGGAGAAAAATAGGCCGTATTGATACCGTTGGAACTGCCATTTGCAAGGACTTTAATTTTTTGACGAGGTGCGAAAGCCTCGGCTAGAATAAAATCGCATAAGCCTTTTGAGTTGGGATATACCATTGTAGCACAACGGTAGATTGCTTTTTCTACCACGTTTAAGATCAAGCGTTTTATACCAGTAGCTTCCATAAGTGGCAAGCCTGCTGCGGTATGAAGCCGTTGTGGAACACCAGCGAACCTAGCGGCCAGCATCCCCACAATACCCGCCTTAGGTGTGTGGCTATGGACAATCGAAGGTTTTTCTTTTTTAAATAGCTTATATAATTCCCAAACTGATTTTAAATCTTTAAATGGAGTGATCTGTCGTGTCATCTTGACCTCCCGCACCTTCACTCCTTCCCGTTTAGCCACCTCTCCTAAATCTGTGGCTGGTCCTGAAGACACACATAAAACTTCAAAAAAAGCACTCATATGTCTTGGCTGACCTCTTAACAGGTATTGTAAAGAAAGAGGAACGGTGGTGAGACGGATGAGTTTACGCATTTAATTTAAAAGGTGCTTTATATTGTTTTTTACCATTCTAAATTTGCCGCTTTTTTCTACTTCAATTTCATCGACAATTTCTAAAGTAATTTGCATTTTATTGCCGAGTCTATCAATCCAGTTTTTGAATAGAGTTTTTTTCGATTTTTTATCAAATTGGCAATCGACCATTAATAATAGATTGACCTTATTAATTTCATTTTGAACTGCTTGAAATTTTCTAATCCCTTTTGTCCCTTTTAAAGTATTAGATATATTTCCTAAATTAATTTTTCCGTTTTCTGGTGAATATAAATAATCATCAATTCTTCCATTAATTTCGAGAACCATTGGGTTTTTATTGCCGCATGTGCATGTTGTATCTGGATCTTCTAAAGTTATAGAATCTCCAATATCGTAACGAATCAGTGGTGTGCCTTCTGTTGTAAAAGAGGTGAGAACTAATCTTCCGGATTTAGTTGGTTGATCATTTTCATCTAAAACTTCAAATACTCCACTTTGCAATTCTAAATGTAAATTACCGACTTCGCATTCAAAAATGAACGGTGCTCCTTCTGAAGAGGCATATTGATCGTACATTTTACTTTTAAAAAATGACTCGATGGTCAAACGCATGTCTGACGTAATGGTTTCAGCTGTTGGATAAATAGCTTTTACCGTTTTTTCTGGAAAATCATATTTATTACTTAAACCATACTTTGCTATTTCATGTATTGTAGAAGGGAATCCGACAAGATATTGTGGCCTAAATTTAATTAAATCTTCAACATAGTATTTTAGGTAATCACTTTTAATGTGAAATGTTGAATAATATTTTACTTTATGCAAATAGTCCTTTTTCCAAAACCGATTTTGTTTTATGTCAGCTGAAGTTAACAAGCTTTTTCCAGAAAACCAAGCTGTTTTTTTACCCAATTTATATCCAAATCTGGATCTAAAATCATCGAGCATAGCAAACCGTTCTTGCATATTTATTCTAGTATACTTAACTTCTAAAGATTTTCCTGTGGTCCCACCTGTCTTTGATTCTATTAAATTCTCATTCGTATTAATTACAATATCATTGATATTTGCTCGTAGCATTTCCTTATCCACAATTGGTAACTGAGATATGTTTTCTAGTTTTTCTGCATCTGTAATCTCCTTAAATAGATTAGCGTAGAAAACTGAATTGGTTTTTGCTTTTTGAATAAAATCAAAAAAATGTTCTCTTTGATTTTGTAAAATTTCTGGTCGTGTTAAGTTTCTGTTTTTACGGAATAATTTTTTAAACTCTTTGTATTTTCCTCCATATCTTTTGTTGTACGAAAAAAAATTAAATGTGCTTATACATATATTTTGAATAAAGTTTGGTGATATTCTATATATTTTATCTAACATAATAATTGATTAAGTTTTATATAAATTGTATTTACATCATATTCTTTTGCTCTCTCATAAGATAAATCAGAATACTTTACTCTTTCAGAATAATTATTATAGAAAAAGTTAATCGCTTTAATTAATGCGTCTTCATCACCTACGTTTATTAGTAAACCATATTTTGCTAAATAAAATTCTCCATCGTTTATTATCACTTTATTATTTTCGTTTAAAATCTCCAAGGGTCCCGATTTACAATTGGTTGATATAACTGGCAAACCTATTGCCATAGCCTCAATAAGAACGTTAGGAAACCCTTCTGAATTAGATGATAATACAAAGCAATCTGACTTTAGCAAGTACTCATTGACGTTCTTTATTTTACCTGTAAATATAATCTCATTCTTCAACACTAATTCTAAAGAAGTATTTTGTAATTGCTTTTTATCCTTGCCATCACCCACTAATAAGAGCCTTCGATTCATTTTTAACTTACTAAATGCTTTAATCAATAATAATTGATTTTTAATCTGATATAAGGAACCAATATTAATTATCGTAAATTCCTTTTCTAGATTAATAGATATAGGTACTCTCTGTTTAGAGAGTACTACTGGATTATATATTACATGCATAGGTATTTTTAAACCGAAATTTTTATGCAAGTCCTTGTTAATCTCAATTGAATTGGAGAATAAACAATCTGATTTGTTATATAAAATGGGTAATAATAATTTATATAGGTAAAAACGGAATTTATATGATTTGTAAGCTAGAGAAGGATAACATCTTTCGCTTATGATAATCTTTATGTTTTTATTAAAAACTTTAGAAAATGAATTGATTAAATTGGGTCTTGTTAGTAATGAAATAGAAAAATCTATTGAATTTTGTTTAAGGAACTTCACGTACCTAAAAATGAGCCTTGGGAATAGAGTAATGTTTTTGAAGTAGCTTAGTTTTTTATTTTTGTTTAATATGACAATCGATACACCCTTGGGTATGTCAAAGTGAATTATTTCATTAAATAAAACTAGACTGACGTTGTAATCTTTAATTAATTCAGGTAACATTAGACTTACAAATTTCTCTGCTCCACCACTTCCCAATGTTATCATTAATATAGCTAAGTTTTTTTTCATGCTCAAAATTAAGTTTATGCTGCAAAAATTAGTCGAAAATTATAAATATTACTGAAGCAGGTACTTATAGATTAAATAAAAAGGGTTTGTAACGTAAAACTCCATTTCTGTTACTTTAAAAATTAGATTTATAATATATAAGTACGATGGCGCGAAACAAATCAAAAAGATCGATATCCATCTTAAATATTGCCGTTGGTTAAAAACGGTTAGCCATATGTAAGCAATAAATGGCAGTGCGAGCTGGAAAAAACGACCTCCTAATGAAGGAATTAACATGGTGAAATTTACAAATGCCATCCATACTAATAGGAACAAATATAAATTGTATGATTTTGGAAAGTGCTCTATTAATTTTCGATTTTTATAAAAAAATAGAATCATAATGTTCACTATGAATTTAGGCGGCCATGAAAAAATGAATTGGTACCACACTTCTGATTCTTGCCTCGTAGCTATAATTTCGGGATCTGTATAGATTCTAATCGTTCTAGAAATAAATTCTGGAAGGTAGGTTTCGACAGATTCAAGAAAGAAAAAAGATACCTCGGATACAAAAAAGCTTAAAATAAATAGAACGATCCATAACTGGTTGCTTTTCTTAGTTAACAAGGCGATCAATATCACTACTAGATAAACAATAAAGGAAACGTGAACAAGAGGGGTCAAACAAGCTAAAACAATATACCTCTTATCATTGTTTCTGAAAATTTGAAATAAACAGTAAACCCCAATCCAAGCTGCTGTCCAAAACCTTACGCCGTTAATGTTAAAAATTGGATTACTCATAATAAACATGATCGCCAATAAAAAACAAAATAATGAGTTAGTAAATTCTTTTTGCTCTGTCAAAAAGCGTAGGGATTTGAGCATAAAAAAAGCAAAAACAATTGCATACACACCAAATAACCAATGATAATTGCTAGTAACTCTGGATACCATAAAAGTGGTTGCTATAGCATATATATCCTTTTCTCCTTTGTCAAACTCTACATAATCATCTACTAAATATTGAAATTCGTTTGTGTCATAATTGGAAATTCTATTAAACTTAATTCTATAAGCAACACCATCACCCGTATAGCCTATAGTTCTATCTGATGGAACTGTAAATGATATTCCAAATATAAAACTGAACAGAAAAAAAATTAAATACGAAGAATTACTTTTTATATGCAATAAAGATATGCCAAAACCAATAATAGGGTTAAAAGCGAATAAACCAAATTTTATAACCGCATCCTTTTTTTCAATTTGATTCATTTACCTATAAATTGTTATGATAGTTGATGCTGATTTGAAAAGTTCAATTATGAGAATTATTTAATTCAGTTTATCCCAACACAAATAACGAAACAAATCGATTCATTTAATATTCGATAAATTCTTTAATCATCCACTCTTGAGGATTAAAATTTTGTTCATGCCATATTAAATCTTCGGACCAATAGCCTTTACAGAAGTCATATGCATTTATAGAAAAACCAAAACACATCTCTACAATTAAAGGTTTATTAAATTCATTAAAAACAAAGTCATAGGCTATACACTGTAAATCCAATTGTTTATTTGTATTAAATGCTATAGCTAAGCAACGATGATCAATTTGATTATGATCATATATAATTTTACCACTTCCTGAGGCTTTAAAATCATTTTTACGATTCATCCTTTTAATTGCAAAGGCCTTTTTACCAATCACAATTACTCGAATATCGAAATAATTATTTGCTTGAAATTCTTGATAATAAAAGTACCCCTTTTCATTAGAACTTATTTTTAATTCTTGAGTGTTTTTTTTTAGATATCTAAAAACCTTTGTAACAAGTTTAAATGGATTTTTAATCTTTTTTGCCAATCGAGCTTTTTGAGTAAAATTTCCAAGGTTACCAGCATTTGAGTTTATGCCATTACCAAACATTTTGTTGATATAAATTAAGGCTTCAGCTTTACTTTTCAATAATTTCACGTTTGTAGCTCCAGCGCCACGTTTCAGCTTTGACACTATTGGGAATTTGATTGATGATACGTGTGCTAAGGCTTCTTCCCTATCATAAATTACAGTACCTGAGACCAATGGTGCACCAATGCTTTCAAGTAGGTACTTCTGCGCAATTTTATTGTCAAAATGCCAACGAGTATTGAAATCAGGAAAACATTTGATCCCAATATTTTCAATGGAATTCATTAAATAAGGAAACACCGTCAAATCTTTGATACTCGCATGATTAATGTGCCACATTAAATGAGTAATCTCCTCACTTATCAATTCTTCGATAATTTTTGAATCGAACGCATTAATTAGGATATGATCTACATTATTATTGATACAAAACTTAATCCAACGCTCTGTAAAACTTCCTTCTCTATGGTGTATTGCTACTTTCATCTATTCAAATATTTTTTTATCACATGCTTCGATAAGTCCGAATGCGCTTCACATCTTAATAGATTAAGCTTAATAGCCATGCCCTTACTACTTGATCCACTAAGGCCCAATTTTCGGAAAAACCCTCTAACATAACGATTAGAAATAAAAGATATAGGAGACCAATAATTCAAATATCCATTATATCTTTTATTTACAAAATTATCCCATTCAAAATTTAAATTAGACTCATTCAAAATGATCGCATTTAAGTATTTAATTCTTTCAAAAATGATGTGTGTGTCTTCACTTTGTAATAAATTAAGTTTACCTGTTATCTCTTCCTGTTTTACAGGGTGCAATTGAGGAGACAATTTTCCTTCTATGATATCAACCTTCAATACCAACCCAATATACCAATCCTTAAAGGTTTTTTGACCTGTAAAAAGAAAATTCCCTAAACTATAATAAATTGGCACCCCGTTGTAAACTTCATTTCCACTTATACAATGTGTATGATGTCCAATTACCATATCCGCTCCCTGGTCAGCATAAAATCTGTATTGGCTCTGCATTCTTGGACTAGGTAAATTATAATACTCATGACCACCGTGAACAATAACAAACACGTAATTTGCATTAGATCGAGCTTCGGTTATTTGATAAGCGTTTTTTATTAAATCCATTGGATTTGCTCCAGCACTTATTGCAGTTGCATTAGACCACTCATTCTCTGCGAAATTAATGACAGCTATTTTCCCGTCTTTAGAATCTAGATAAAGTGTTTTTGATGCTTCTTTTAAATTCATACCTGCACCAACATTTTGAAAATTAAAATCCTTACAGAAAGCCAACGTATCATAAACACCTTTTTCATCGTGATCTAAAATATGATTATTAGCTAGGGTAAGAACATTTACTTCTAATGATTGTAAAACTTGCAAGGTAGATTCTTTATTTGATCTTAAATGAGGTCCCGTTTTTAAAATTTTGGTGGTGCTCTTTGTAACAGGAGCCTCTAAATTGACAAATTTAAAATCAGCTTCTTTAAATATTTTAATTAAATCAACATCCAATAAATCCTTGGATTCAAGCTTGTCTGTAATAACTAAATCCCCACAAAATAATAGTTTAGTATTCTCTCTCATTTTATTAACCCAATAAATTTATTTGCCACGTTATTAATATTATATTGTTTTAAATCATTAATAATTAATTGATTTTTATAATCTCTGTTTAAAAATTCATCAATCAGATCTTTGTCTATATCAAAAGAGTTTACCGAGAGAATAGGTCTTTCTGTAAGTGCATAGTCAATCAATTTACTTGGAGATTGAATATGTGTATTATTTTCAAAGTTAATTAAAAAGTCTGCTCTACTCATTACATCAAGTAACTCTAATCTTGGTATGTACTCATGAATTTCCAATTTATCCTTTAAAAGGCTCTTATATTTGGTTATCAAAAGATCACTTTTGGTATAAACAACAAATTTAAAATCCAAATCTAATTTATCTAAATAGTCTAAAAATGGACGCGGATCTCTAATACCTTTATAAAAAACCCCCGCATAAACAAAAGTAATAGGTTGATTTTCAATGTAGACTTCTGATCTTTTAAAATCATCAAAATTAAATCCTTGAGGGATTACTTTAATCTTATTTTTAAATTCTTCGTAATAGCCTTTTCTAGCCTCTTCAATCGGTATAGTAACATAATCAACCTTTCTGAAAAACCATTTTTCTATAAATTTAAAGTAAAACAATCGTTTGGTGAGTTTATTACCCATATAGGGGTCACCGCAGTCTGCAACCCATGTATTAATATTGTTTTGCACAAACCTTTTGGAAGCATAAGCAGCTCCCCAGTGAATCGGGTGTGGTACTGCTATTGTTACTAATAAGTCAATGTTTTGTATTTCTCTTAAAAGTTGAGCTACTTTGAAAGATAATTCAATATCAGGATACTCAATTAATTTCCTTAATAGTTTAGAATAAACTGATCTAAATAAATTAACCTTACCAACATGCACGCCATCACTATTTAAAGTGGCAAATTTCATTGCCACTATATTTTTTACATTTACTCCGTAAGTTTTTTTAAATGTAGAATAATCGTAGTTACCCAATACAGCATACACTGTTACATCGTGTCCTAAACGCGCAAATTCTTTTGCAAGTTCTGTAGTACGCTGCGATCTTGGGGCCTGAGAAGGCAATAGAGTACGTGAGATAATTAATATTTTTTTACTTGCCATTATAAATTGACTAATTGAGAAACAATTCTTTCTGCGGCATGACCATGCCAAAGTTCAGGTATATTACCCTTTTTCCAATTCCCACTGAATAAATTATTTAAGACAGATTTAATGTTTTTGGGATTTGTTCCAACCAACACATTAGTGCCAATGGTAATAGTTTCTGGTCTCTCAGTATTATCACGAAGCGTCAGGCATGTAATCCCCATTACTGTAGTTTCTTTGGTTATATCCCCAGAATCAGTTATTACAGCAAATGAGTTCTTCACTAGATAATTAAATTCTAGGTAGTCCAATGGATCAACAATAATTAAATTTGAGGTAGTTATATTTAGGGAATTGATAATTTTTGAGGTTCGTGGATGAATTGGAAATATGATCGGCATGTCATTGGAGTTACTTATTATTTCTTCCATCATAAACTTTAACTTTTCAGTCTCATCAACATTTGCTGGGCGGTGCACAGTCAGTACTAAATACATTTTTTCTTTCAGGTTATACTCTTGAAGGAAAGAAGGCTCTCTCAAACTCATAATATTCTTCTGAAAAGTAACTAAATCGTGTTGTAAATGACATCTATCCAAAAATTGCTTCATCAAAGATATCATAAAAATCGACTTTAACTTGTGGGAAATCTTTGTATAGTTTTTTGGACACTTTTATCATTTTATCAAAAGAAACTGGTTTAGCAACTCCTGTTCCTCTAAAATGTGTGTTATCTTTGGTAAAAGCGATATTTGAAATATTATTCCATTCTAAATCATAAAGAGAACGAGTATAGTTTTTTTTGTTCTAATATATACTACTAAAATGCACTTAGGTATACCTTGAACATCATATTTTATAATCTATTAAAGATTTATTTGAATCATTCTTATTTATAAATAATTTTTTAGCGATTATACTAGGCTTTATTTTTGTACCACGCATCTGTGCTCTACCATAACCATAAATAGTTTTCATCCATACTTTTTAATTCGATATTGCTGAAATTCTTATTTAATTTATTTTTGTTATTCACTAATATTATTTTAATTAAAAGTTGAACTCCTTTTGACCTTGATTTGCCATATCTAAAAGTATTAAATTTCATTGTTAGAAGCCTTAAAATATAAGCGGTTTGCTCGGTTTGAGATCCACCACCAAATTCTAAATTTACGTTTGGTGTGGAATTTTCAATTCTTGGAAAAGTATGCCGATAATTTTCAAGTCGTAATGCGGCCCAGCATTTACTAAACAATACTGTATTTTTTTTCTATTTTTCTGCGACTCTTCAATGGCAAGCATAACTTGTGCAATTTTCATTAAGTTGGGTCTGGCTCCGGCAGTAAATTACTGTGCCTATTATTTATTTTTAAATCTTGAAAACAAAGGAGTAACGATATTTTTATAATCAAGTCCTGCTCTCAAAGAATAGGCATAAAAAATGGATATATATATGAGAAAACTAAAGGTTAGGGTGGCAAATGGATTTAGGTCTAATATTTTTGTAAAAATATAATACTCCAAAGCTAGAATTAGAATTGAAGGTAATAATATCTTATAAATAAGTTTCAAAGGAAATAATTGAATAATTTTAAGACTAAAAATCTTAGCCACAACTAACAACATTAAGTAAATCTTAACAAGTTGACAAAATAAAGAGACCGCGCTTATAGCAAATGGTGAGTTAAAAATAAGAACACTTAAATACTCTAATGAGATTACCATAACAGCAATGAACAAATGCACATTTGCATAATATCTAACTTTTCCAGTATTTATTAGCAATGGGGCAAAGATTATAATGTCAAAAAAGTTAATGGTATTAAAAATTCGGAAATAAACAGATGATATTTCATACTGTCTTCCATACAAAAGAACCATAACCACATCTGCAAACACCCAAGTATAAATCAACAAGGGATAGATTAACATGGCAGATTTCTCAAAAACGCTTTTCCATAGTGGCAGTACTTCTGTTTGAGGGTCCAACTTTTCATAACTCATTCTAGAAAACACAGGAGAAAGCACAGTAGACGTCGCACCCAATATTATAGCAACAAAAGGTAGCTTTAATGCCCCATTAGAATATTCCGCGAAAACTTCATTTCCAAAATACCGACTGATAAAAAATTGATCAGCAGAACTAATTAAAATCCCCCAAACACTTGCAGTTAATAAAGGTAATGAAAATGTTAGTATCTCTTTGTATGATTTTTCTACAGGATCATTTCCTTTGTTTTTTACAGGATAATACTTTAAATAAAGAGCTAATAAAAAAGAGAGAAAAGAAGCTGACGTAAAACCAATAATAGCTTGTATGTATCCTCCATCAAAAAACAAAACGGGCAGAACTACACAAAGCAGCATTACAACTCTTGTAACCACAGTGTATAGAGCCATGAATTTGGTCTTCCTAAAAGTGGCTAATACTCCTTCTAAACCCATTGTAGGCAACATTAAAAACGGGACTGGAGAAAAAACTTTTAAAGGATAAGATAGATCTGGACTCTTTAAAATTAGAGCTATATAATCGGACGCAACGAAAAGAAAAACAGAAAATAATCCTCCTAACAAAAAAAATAAGTTCGTTAATTTCTTAATCAAACTTTTCGCTTGATTCTGATCTACACGTGGTAAAAAATATGAATAGGCTTTAGGTAGCCCCAAAGTAAATACAACAAGTAAAGTATTATACACGTATAGTACTTGTTTATAAGTACCATAATCATCTTTAAGGAAATATCTGCTCAAAATCATAGAACTGACAATTCCGAAACCGAAAGAAAATAAACCACCTATTGCTATCCAAGAAGCTTGAACTGTATTATTAGTTTTGATAATCAAATTAAACCTTTGATTCGAAACATAATTATTTCTTTAGAAAATGGAGGTTTATTATTAATTCTACCTTTTAATAGTTCCTTTATCACGTCTTTCACAGACATCTTGTAATTAAACTGAACTAAAAAAACGCTTTTTTCTAAAACATTGAAATTATCATAATAATTTTCTTCATAATAATTTACATGTTCGCGATATAAGGGGTTCTCTTTAAAAGGGACAAAAACAAATAACTCCTTACATTTTGATAAAAGTTCTTTAATAATAGTTCTATCATCGTTTATGTGCTCCATTACATGAGATGCAATTATAATATCATGATTTACGATAGTTTTGAAATTTCCACTATTAAATTTAGCAATATCCCCATATTGTTTTCTGCATTTCTCTATCGCTGATTCTGAAATATCAATCCCATTTAAAGTTGCATTTGGAAAAGCTGTATGATAAATCGGCAATGCATCACCAAGCGCACAACCAAAATCTAAAATTGAACCATCAAAATTTTTATTAAGGTTCATGTGAGCCAAATTAGCAATAGCATATTCTCTTGTTTGTCTTTTACCTCTTTTGCCCCAACTTTTTGATTCAAATCTAGACTCCCAATATTCTTTTGTATTTATATTTTTCATGTTTTACTTGTTTTTTAGATGGCAAAATCCCTGTTTTCCTTAACAAGAATATGATCAATTATATTTAATGTGCTCGACTGAAAAAATAATAGTATTTAATTTATTACTGCGTTTAAATCGACTAGAGTAAAGACTAAAATTTTATCTTTAGCATCAGTGTTGTTTTATGGGTTGCCCCAATACCATTCCACAGCTTCCCCCAGTCCCATTATCAATAGTATAGCTTAATTCGTAACCTAATAAGCTTTTTGCTATATCTGCAAAATTTAAGTTATAAATTCCCCATCTTCACCAACACTTCTACAATCCGTTTAGCGGCTTTGCCATCCCATTTTTCTGGGATTTGGCCTTGTTTCCAGTGACCAGCGAGGAGTTTTTCTAAAGCGGGTTTTATTCTTTTAGGGGCAGTGCCAATAAGCTCATTGGTGCCTATCTCTATCGTTTCTGGGCGCTCGGTGTTGTCCCGTAGTGTAATGCAAGGGACATTCATTACCGTAGTTTCTTCGGTAATGCCACCAGAGTCGGTCAACACCCCTTTGGCATGCTTTACCAAGTAATTAAATTCTAGGTATCCTAGAGGTTCTACCAAGTGGATGTTTTTCATCAGGATTCCTGCTTTTTCCAAAATGCCCTTGGTGCGTGGATGAATGGGAAACACCACCGGCATCCCTTGGGTGTTATCATCGATGCTTTGGATAAATTCCTTTAGTTTATATTCTTCATCTACGTTGGCAGGTCGGTGCATGGTCATTACCAAATAGTTTTTTTCTTGTAAACCCAGCTCTTTCCAAACCTCCGGTTGTTGAAGTCGGCTTTCGTTGGCGCGTAAAGTATCGATCATCACATTCCCCGTAAAGAAAATCTGTTCCTGGCGGTGTCCTTCTTTTAACAGATTTTCTCCCGCCAAAATGGAGGTGGTAAAGAAATAGTCGGTAATGCTATCGGTAAGCATGCGATTTATTTCCTCGGGCATGCTAAGGTCCCAAGACCGAATGCCGGCTTCAACATGTGCTACCTTTACGCCTAACTTTTTCGCCACAATACTACAAGCCATGGTAGAGGTGACATCACCCACCACCATCACCAAATCGGTAGGATGGGCTAGTAATTCCTTTTCGAAAGCCATCATAATCGAAGCGGTTTGCTCAGCTTGAGAACCGCCTCCACACTCCAAGTTAACGTCTGGATGCGGAATATTAAGTTGTCTAAAAAAAGTCTCACTCATCTTCTCGTCATAATGCTGTCCTGTATGCACTAAACGACACGCGATGGAACTCTTTGACTTTTGAATAGCATGAAGAATGGGAGCGATTTTCATAAAATTGGGTCTCGCCCCCGCGATAAGTGTGATGTTCATTGGTTTTGGGTTTAGTTCTTTCGGATTTAGCATTTTGGGCTGAAGGTTATTTACCAAGGCAGCGATTTTTATGGCTTCTGGTCTTGTCCAAAAAACTCTGAGTGTTTTTTTTCCTTTAGGGTTCTTACAATTTAGCTTGCGCTTTATCTGCTAATACCCCTTTCACATCGTACACAACGGCAGCACCTTCTTTCAACCTGTCCAGATCCAGCGTCATAAATTCGTTATGTGCCACTGCCAAAACAATTGCATCATACTTTTTATCAGGCACTGAATCCATTGTGACCAGTCCATATTCCTTCATCACCTCCTCAGGACTTGCCCAAGGATCGTAAATATCAATGGCAGTTCCATATCCCTTTAAATGCTGGATCACATCTACTACTTTAGTATTGCGTACATCTGGGCAGTTTTCTTTAAAAGTGATCCCTAAGACCAAAAGGTTAGCTCCTTTGATCTTTAAATCGTGGTTGAGCATTAATTTGATGACTTCGCTCGCCACATAATGTCCCATACTATCGTTCATACGTCTTCCCGCCAAAATGATTTCGGGATGATAGCCTGCTTCCTGTGCTTTTTGAGCTAAATAATAGGGGTCTACTCCTATACAATGCCCGCCTACCAATCCCGGCTTAAAGGGCAGGAAATTCCATTTTGTAGCTGCCGCTGCTAAAACCGCATGGGTATCGATATTCAATAAATTAAAAATCTTTG
>Ga0222644_1000330_pt1 | contig 16865 bp, 8 predicted proteins | sample AntAcemetagen291_FD_179800 | JGI IMG/M metagenome (GOLD analysis project Ga0222644, IMG submission 179800) | Saline water microbial communities from Ace Lake, Antarctica - #291 | ecosystem: Environmental > Aquatic > Non-marine Saline and Alkaline > Saline | place: Antarctica: Ace Lake | collected...
GATTACCACCCTTGCGACTTACTAATGCTTCCAGACGTTACTCCAGCGCATAAGGGACTTGCACCCTATAGATTAATAACTTACTTTACAGTAAGGTAAAGATGCCCATACTGGGCACACACAATGGGTATAAAAAATAGCTTTAATTGCCTAATCAGAGTTTTTACTTATTTTTAAAGTCATTATTAAACTGAAAGATAAGTGTTTATTAAAACGCTACTTTCCATAGCCGTAAAGTTCTATGTAATAATCCGATCGCATCTGACACTTTTATCTTAAGGTATTAAAAGGATGCTGCAACTAAAAAGAGATGGAAAAATGGCACGAAAAAAGGAGGACCGCATATCAGAATTTTATCAAGCTTAGCGACGCGCCGAATAAGAGTTCACTCTTAAATGAGCCAGGTAAAATAAAACTCAAAACTTGAATTTAAAGTTAGGACTATGAAAGCATTGAGCTAACTTTTCGTGGTAATGTAACCTATCTCCCATTAAATGCAGCGCTGAGTTCTTCTATTTCCTTATAACTGACCATATAGAGACGTGAACTATATAGCCAATAATAATAAAATAGAGATCAAAGGTGTTCCTATTATTTGCGACCGGAATGGGCACGTTCTAAAGTAGGTTGTAGCATGCTGATTTGCAGCAGTTAGTTATAGGGTTTTACTAAATCCTTTTATATAAAGGACAACCAAAGCATCTGGCTTTTTGATCTACTGTAAAAATAACCGACAACTCATAAATACCGCCCGTACGCCCTAAACCAGATACATTAATATCGTAAGAAACACCAAACTTGAAATTCTCATACTGAAGTCCGCCTAAGAGATTAACGGAGGTAATTAAATGTGAGTTTGCCGTATTGCGATTAGGGTTGGTGGCAACTATAGCTCCAAAGTAAAACAAATCTACAATAAATAAAGCACCGAAATCGAACCTATTGTAATCACCTTGTTGCATATAATTTCCAGTGATCATTAATTTTGTAGAGTAAGGCAAGAGTGTTAAGTTTAGATAGTCTGCTAGTTTCAATTCATAACCTACTGTTATAGCAGCCAAAGAATTAAGTGGTAAATTACCTCCTGGTGCTAGAGAAATATTAGGCTTATTCAAATGTTTGAGCGATGCTCCTATCCAGAAATCTTCATTATTAAAAAGCAGCGATGCACTCACGTCAAGATAAGAAACCTGATCATTAGGATCTAAGTTATCTATAGAAACTGGATTGATAGTTTCATTAGTTAAGTCTATCTGATCTTCTAGAATGAGGTTATTGAAATTAAATGATTTGAACCCATAACCAACTTCTAGCCCCGGACGAAAATCCCACTCATCTGTCAACTTTACTTTATAAGCATAAGCGAAGTTTACCTGAGTCAGGCTAAAGTTAGTAAATCGTTCTCGCTGACTGAGCACATTTATTCCTACTCCACTATTCATGGAAGGAACCCAAGTATTAAAATTTGCGTAGTCACTATCTACTCTAAAATTAAGGTCTGGCCATTGTGTTCTGTGTAGCACTCCAGCTTTGGTCGTTTCTTGAAATCCAGTAAATCCAGAATTCAATGTTTCTGGAAACAGATAATACTGTGTAAATATAGGATCTTGAGCTTTTACGGTGCTTATAAAACCTAACATACAAACCGAAATAATTAATATACTTCTCATTATGCTTAATCTATTTTGGTGAATGGTCCTCCGGCAGTGATCGTTTCTCCGTAGAATGTTTTGGCTTTGAGTTTGTAATAGTAGTTACCGTTTTCTGCTTCTCTACCATTTATCAAACCATCCCATCCAGCAATAGTTTCTCCATATTCACTGAAAATGAGTGAGCCCCAAGAATCATAAATATCAAACTGCAAGTCTTCAAGACCTTCTTGTCGCGGTCTAAAGGTATCGTTCAGATTATCTTCATTAGGCGTAAAGGCACTAGGTATGATCAATTTATATCCTTTAGAGATAAAAATTGTAATAACAAAAGTCTTTACACATCCGTATTCATAAGTCACCGTTTGAATAATTGTATACTGACCAGCAGTAACATAACTATGTACTGGATTCTCTTCTGTGGAGAAGGTACCATCACCAAAATCCCATGAAATAGAAATAGGGAATACTGAAGCTGTATTGGTAAACTGTATAGGGTCTTGAACAGAATACGCTCCATAGGTTGTAAAACCTATAGAATCACTTAAAAATCCAGGGTCTCCTATCGCTTGTAAATCAACATCAAAATTATAAGTTTGAATACAACCTCTTGCATCTGTAGCGATGAGTGTAATCAGTCCGTTTTGATTGGTAGTCATGAATTCGTTATTGGCTCCACTAACAGCACCAATAGACCAGCTAAACGCATATGGTGGGATTCCGCCAGAAACGGCCGCTACAAATTCTTGATAAACACTGTTTGCTTCACAATCTACATCCATGCTGTCAGTAACAGAAAGTTCAATAGATGCAGGTCTGATTATCGTAAAACTTCTATCCTCGTTACAACCACGACTGTCGGTCACCGTAACTAGATAATTACCTGATGTGATGTTATCTAAATCCTCAGTGGTGGATCCATTAGACCAGTTGTAAGTAAAAGGTGGTGTTCCTCCAGAAACGATCAAGTTAATGGCCCCAGTATTTGCATCATCACAATCTAGAGAATCTGTTGTGTTTCCGTCCACAACAATTGGTAAAGGTTCTAAAATAGTAAAGGATTCATTGATAAAGCAGGGTGTTCCATCTTCAATAGTAACAGAGTAGATTCCTGGTGTTAGGTTATTTCTGCTGACACCAGCAGTGCTTCCATCACCCCATGTTAGCGTTAAAGGTTGTAAACCTCCTATTAAATTTAGCGCTATCCTGCCATCATTTGCTCCAGCACAGGAAATATGAGTCGCTACAGGATTTATTTCAAAAATAGGAGCTTCAGGAACAAAGAAAGTTAACGTCTTTGTACATCCCAAACGATCTGTTACAGTGATGTTGTAATTGTCAGAATCTAAATTTGCCTGAAAGAAACCAGTGGCAAGATTGCTCCATGTGGTTGTATAAGGCCCCCCATTTCCACCGGTAACGGTGATGGTCATGGTAGCATCATCTGCTCCATAACATGTGATAGGCGTTTGCATACCTGTAATTAGTATATCGTCTGGTTGAAGAAGCGCTAAACCTGTCAATTCTTTTACTCCACCATTCGTATCTGTTATGCGCACGGTGTATAGTCCAGCTGATAAACCGGTAAATACTTGCATAGGACCGAACACGTTGATGATACTTCCTATGAAAGCTCCTGAACTATCAAGAATTTCAAATGTATAAGGCGCTACAGAATCTTGAGTAATAACAATACCAAGTTCTCCATCAGAATCTCCAAAACAAACCAAATCTACATGAGCACTTAGATCCTCTTCAAAAAGTAATTCTGGTGGTTGTGTTAAAGTAAAATTAAGGGTTAATGTTGAACATACACCATCATCAATAGCTACTGTATAATCTCCAGCTACTACATTATTTAAATCCTGAGTAATCGCTACAAAACTATTAGGGCCGGTCCAAGAATAAGAATACATACTAGACCCACCGTTTACAGAAAGATCGATCGCACCATCACTACCTCCAAAGAAGCTGACATTAAACCCATTATAATCAGAAAATGTAGCGCTTGTATTGATCTGTGGGTTAACAGTAATAGAATAATCAGCTGGCGGCCCTTCACAGCTAGAACCGTTTGTATTAAAAGTAGCTGTGGCGGTATAAGTAACCGTTAGCGGACTTGTGGTAATGTTTACGAGTGTTTGCAAAGGAATAGTGTCTGTACCGGTTGGAGTGACACCAGATATTCCAGGAGGCACATTTGCCGTCCAGTTGTACGTAATATTTCCAAGTGATGAAGAGGATAGTGTTACTAAATCTGTCGCAAATTGATTACATAAAGTTTGATTTGGAATACTAAAGTCTAATAAAGGAGTTGGGAAAACATCAATAGTAACGGTAAAATTATTTCCTGCACAAATTCCAGCAATAGGGCTCAAATCATATACTACGGTTCCTACTTGTGTCGTCGTATTCGTTAAGTTTTGAGTAAAGCTAGCTTGTGGAGTAGCTTCTGAGGTCGCACCATTAACTACAGCAGCAGGAGTATTACTAATAATTGCCCATGTGTACTCTGTAGAAGAAGGAACAGTATTCATTCCTCCTTGATTAGCATCCATAGTAAATACATCTGACGAACAAACTACATAATTCTGATCTTGAATAATTGGAAACTGAGAGATAATAACCGCTGCTGCATCAGAGACAATAAGTGGACAACCACCTGTCGTAAAGGTGATCTCACAGTAGTAATAGGTAGTTCCTGGAATAGTAATTTGTGGTAAAAAAGAACTGGATGTCTCTCCCGCAATAGGGTTGCCACCCGTAGTACTGTCTAGCACATTACTGAACCATTGATAATTAGGAATAGAGGTACCATTACTAAAAACCACATTCATTAGATTGACATTATCGCCTTCACACACATTACTATCAATAGGTTGAACGGTTACCAAAGGTACTGGAACTACTTCGATCACACTGATATCACTGGTCACATTACAGCCTAGACCCGTTTGGACAATTTCACAATAGTAATAAGAGATCCCTACCGTATTTGTAAGCGGAATATAGGTATCAGTAGTCTCACCTGTAATTATTGTTCCACCACTATTAGCGTTAGAATTATTAGTGTACCACTGGTAAGAATATGTTCCTAATCCACCAGTAGCAGCAACTACTAAAACATCTGACGCGGCTCCTTGACAATGCGTTTGATTGGAAATAGGTTGGGATGAAACAATTGGATCTTCCACTACTACAACCTCAGCTACTGCACTGGCAATAGAACTACAGCCATTACCCGTAAAGGAAACAATAGCATAAAAATAATAGGTTCCTGCTGTAATAAAAGCTGGAGGCGTATACGTATCCACAGTGGCACCAGAAATGGGGCTTCCTCCTGTATTTGAATTAAGGGTATTACTATGCCATTGATAAGAAGTCAATCCTGCGCCATCTTGAACAGCCACTATTAACGGCATGATCGTTCCTCCTACACATAAATCTTGAGTGACAAAAGGATCTGTAACTATTATTGCTTCAGGAACAACCTCTACTCGAGCAATATTTGATACTATCGCTGAGCAACCGCCTTGAGAAAACATGATCTCACAATAATAAAAAAACTCCCCTAATACATCAGATGGCGGCGTAAAGCTCGTGTTGGTCTCTCCTGCAATAGCAGTTCCCCCGCTAGCACTATTGGTGTTGTTACTATACCATTGATAACTAGCTGTTCCCGTTCCGTTAGAAAAGGCAACACCCAATATGTCTGTACTTCCATTAATACAAAGCTCTTGATTTGCCATAGGCTGTATTGAAAATGACGGAGCAGGGATGACTTCTAAACTGGCTACAACACTTGTAACATCACAACCTAATGCGGCCTGCGTAATTTCACAGTAGTAATAAAAAATACCTATGGCATTGGTATCTGGAGTAAAACTTGCTCCATTTGCACCTGATATCAAAGTTCCTCCAGCAGCAGAGTTTGAAATGTTTTCATACCATTGATAACTAAATGTGCCGATTCCGTTTGCTGCAACAATATTTAAATCATTAGGAACTGCTCCTTGACAATGAGTTTGTGATGCCAGTGGTTGTGACGTCACATCTGGATCAGGGACAACATTCACTTCAGAAACGTCACTAGCGGCACTTCCACAGCCTATTCCATCTAAAGTAGCTACCGCATAGAAATAAAAATCACCCGCCATATTAAAAACAGGTGGTGTATACGAGTCCAAAGTAGCTCCAGAAATTGCAGTACCACCAGTATTAAAGTTAGTTGTATTGGAATACCACTGGTAAGTTATATTTCCTGTTCCTCCAGTTACTGCTATACTTAATGGCATGATCATTCCGCCTTCACAAATAGCTTGTGTATTCAAAGGCTGCATAACAATCGCAGGTTGTGGAAACACCCCTACTCTTGCTGTATTTGAAAAAATAGAATTACAACCTCCTTGCGAAAAGGTAATCTCGAAATAGTAAAACAGCTCTCCCACGGCATCTGTTGGAGGTAAATAATTATCAGTTGTTGCTCCTGCAATCAAACTACCACCAGTAGTGGCGTTTGTAGTATTACTGTACCATTGATAACTAGCTGTACCCGCTCCATTTGTAAAGGCTACTTGAAGTAGCTGGGCATTGTTCGTCGTATTACCATCGAGACAGACATCTTGGCCAGGTATGGGTTGAGAAGTTATTATGGGTGCTGCCACTATGATGACCTCAGACGTATCGCTAGTCGTCTCACAACCTGAAACACTTTGCGTAATCACACAAAAATAATATAAGGTGCCTAAATTAGTAGTAGGTGGCGTAACACTAGCGCTGGTTTGTCCATTAAGAAGCGTACCTCCCGTATTAGAGTTGGTCGTATTGGAAAACCACTGATAACTTGGAGTCCCCAATCCATTAGCGATAGCAACGGTTAACGCGTTAGCATTAGCTCCTTGACATTGGGTTTGGGTAAGTAATGGTTGTGTCGTTACCACAGGATCTGCTATAACATTAATAGTCGCCACATTGGAGGCGACACTTCCACAACCACTCCCGTCATAGTTAGCGACAGCGTAATAATAGAATGTTCCTACAGTTGAAAAAGTTGGTGGTGTGTAAGTAGCTTGTGTAGCTCCAGAAATTGCAGTTCCTCCTGTATTAGCATTAGAAGTGTTTGAAAACCACTGATAAGAAAGGTTGCCTGTCCCACTAGTAGCTTGTACATTTAAATCGACAGCATTTCCACCTTCGCAAATATCTTGACTGTTAATAGGATCTGTTATGGTAGGTAAAGGAAAAATAGTAACTCTAGCAGTGTTGGTAAGAATAGAAGTACAAGCTCCCGAAGAAAATGTAATTTCACAATAATAAAAAACGGTACTCACCACAGTATTATTTGGTGTAAAAGACACCACAGTCGCTCCTGCAATTGCCGTTCCACTAGTCGTGTTATCATTTGTATTACGGTACCATTGATAAGTGGGTGTTCCTACGCCATTTGCAATGGTAAAAGTGAGTGGATTTAAAACCCCACCGGTACAAATTTCTTGAGGAGTTATGGGTTGGTTAGAAACAATGGGAGCTGGGACTACATCAAAACTTATGGAATCGGCACATCCATTGTTGTCTGTAAACGTAATAGTAGCATTTCCTGCGTTTCCACCTGTAACAAGACCACTAGAACTAACAGCAGCCACAGAAGAATTTGAGGACATCCAATTGGAACCAGTAGTACTCGCAGTCAACTGTGATGTCTGACCAACGCAAGCAGTTAATTCCCCTGTAATTTCTGGCTCTGGAAAAATTTCAAAGGTTTGATTTAATGCAGTAACAGGACCGCACTCATTAGTCACTACGAGAGAAACCGTATAAACTCCAGGAGTTAAATAGGTAATATTTGTTGGATTAGCTTGGGAAGAAGTCGCTGGAGAACCACTAGGAAAATTCCATGCATAAGTAACATTAGTAGAGTTAGGAGCACATGGGTCCACCACAGCGGTAGGTGAAATGGTATTGTTAGTGCCATTTTGACAAAAGTCTCCAATGCTACTGATACTTGCTGTAGGAGGCTTTTTAACAATAATATCTTGAGGCACCGACATTACCGTACCACAACTGCTTCCTGAAATAGTACCTTGTACCGTATAGATACCAGGTGTTACAAAGTTAAATTGAGGCTCTTCGGAAGTAACACTTGTCCCTGCAACATAACTCCAGTTCTCGAGCGCCACACCACAATACACATTTTGATAGGTTACATCCCAAGAGTAACTTAAAGGACCGCAATTAAAAGTGACACCGGTATGGTTAGTCGTTGTTACATTTAGAGGAGTACAACCTTCTACAGTACTAAATGCAAAATCAGGAGTTAAGGGCTCCTCAATACATATTTGTTGTGTAACAATGTTCGTATCTCCGCAATAGTTTTGGGCATATAAAGAAACTGTATAAATTCCTGGGGCAGAATAGGAATGAATTGGTTCAAAATCCATGTAAGTAGTACCATCTCCCATATCCCAAAACCAACCAACATCAGTATTACAGTTTGGATTAATACCACTGCTAGATGTATTAGTTATTGACACATTAACATTTATACATGCTGTATCTGGAATAATGAAACTCACTTCCGGTTTTTCAAGAACCGTAATAGGACCAACCGAAACATAAGTCTCTCCACATGACGTAATGATATCTAAAAGAACAGTATAACTACCATTTGGACAATTAGATAAGATATAAGTGTGCGGTATTGGATACGCTGAAGAGTTAATGGGATCTGAGCTATTGTAATAAATTGAAGAAACTAAATCGTTTTGTGTTAATGTCAAAGTAGTTCCATCTCCATAATCTACATTATAAATAGTATCAATGGGATTTGCACCCCAATCGGTAATAGTAAATTGTAATGGGCTCATAGGTGTACATAAATTTATCGTACCCCCTGGGCTTGGAAGCCCACCACTAGGATTACTAGAGTTTTTGACTAAATATACTTTTTGCGCTTGGCATCCATTACTTCCTAATCCGTTGATTACCATATTAAAAGAACCTATGCTTTGATAGGTATGCGAGAGTGGAAATGACACATTACTCGCCGAATTTCCATCACCCCAATCTATAGAATAAGAAGTTATACAACTAATTGAACTGGAAATATTACCTACCTCCATTGTATAATTTACAGAAGCCTGATTACAATTTTCGAATGACGGCACTCCCGCATTCAAATTAGGCTCTTCAAAACTAATATCTGGTTTTCTTTTAACCATTATAGGTTTTGAAATTGTTTCCATATCATTATTCAAATCTGTTACAATTAATGCTATAATAAAGGTTTGTGAACCACAGCCTAATGAGGCTTGAAAAGAGTGATTAGGGTTTTCCAAAGTAGAAGTTGACCCATCTCCAAAATCCCATGCATAAGTAAAAGGACTAATACCCGTTACCGTAGACGTAAAAGATATGGTTTGACCTGAACAGACATTATTACTAGTAAATGTAAAGTCTATTATTGGTGGAAGGCTTATAGAGTTATTGCCTTTAAAAACGATAGGGGGTTTTCCTAAATTATTACAAAATGCAGCATATTCGGAAAACGTAGTATCACGAACAAACATAGTTTCTAGAGGACTTTCATCATCTTTAGAGACACTGGCACTTAATAAAGAACTATGAATTAGGCAAATGAATGCACTCCATAACAGCAGTGAATAGTGTTTTTTAATCATGGACAACTGTTTAAATCCCAAATAAATAATGGCTTTTATAATAATCGATATTTTTATTTTCTAACAAAGCACTCCTAAACGGCAGAGAATAAAGTTTTTTACCGAGATAATTAGGAATAAGTTCTTGATTCCGTAAAAGTAGAAACTACATCTGGCTCCACTTCTACGTCTGCTGTTCCAGTAGCTGTCTCTAAAACATCATCAGTTAGGACCTCATCTCTACCACCCTTACAAGCTATAAAGGTTAAGAATGCGATAATGATCAAAAATAATAAAAATGGTATTTTATATTGTTTCATATTAATCTGTTTGGGATACTCTATTTTATTTGGGTTAGTATATTTAAGTTTTATTTTAAATCGGATTATTCAAATAATTAGAACCCTAAATTATAACCTGTTTTAATAAAAGAAAACTTAGTAATAAATTAGAGTGCTGTGAGAATAAAAATATTCTTCATAATAAAACTAATAAGTAAGGGTTATTCCTCTTAAAAGCTTTCTATAACATCTCGAATAACGCTCGAGGGCAAATCTAAAACACTTTTTTATAACTTCTTTACGGTTTCCCGTATCCCACTCACTTTTATTTATAATTTAAAAAAAATCGTGAACAGCCTTTAATATAAGTAACGAAACATTAAAAACTATTAGAGTCCTAAGTATGTTGCAACTGTTTACTCTAAAGTATGGTTGAAGAAAGACACTACTCGCATTCACATTTCTATCAAATTATCGACTCCTACCTCACTAAAAATGAAATGCTTAATTAACAGGATATGATAGACATACATAAATAGTCGATCTTTAGCTTTCTAATTCCTGCTAACTTAATTCAAGCACATTTTCTTTAGATCTTCAAGGTCACCTTTAAAATCATTTCCATCTACCGCAGTCCGTACACCTTTTACTGTCACATTTTCTGTAAATTGATGAAAAGTCCAATTAACATTCTTCAAGCGATGTTTTCCTGAATAAGCTGCAATCCAAAGCGGGTAATCATCAACATAACCTGTCAAGTTATGTGTGTAAAAAGTCAATCCAGTATAAATTAATGGCTTTACTCCATATTCTTTTTCAGCCAATTTTATCCAATTTAAAACCCCTTATTGCAAATTTTTCTTGTCAAATCTACATTGTTTCTCAATATCAAGTATAGGAATAAAGTCTCCATTTATAAGGTTAACTTTATTAGAAAAGTTTTTAAATTGTTTAGTTGAATTTTCATTAAGTCTATAATAATGATAGGCTCCTCTTATGTAATTATGTTGTTTTGCTTTTTTTTAATTTTCTTTAAAGTGTTTATCTTCGCCATCAATTCCCATAGTTGCCCTTATAAAAACATATTCAATTGGGTGATGGGAAGTACGCATTTCACTCCAATCAACTCTTCCTTGATAATGGGAAATGTCAATACCAAAAATATTTTTGGAACTTGAGATAGAAGGGTTTTCCATTCTATTACTTTTTGAATCATCATAAATCATAAGTGCTGCAATAAGTCCAATAATTATGACGAATTGTCCTATCACAATGCTGGTTAACACTTTGTAATTCCTGAAAACATTTAGAGTGTTCTTACCCTTATCTTCTTCTGTTTCATCCTCAATTTCTATATTAACATTTTGAACATCAATATTTTTGATTGATTCATTCCCTTTACGGTGCTTTACAATTATCTTGGTTACTATATAAGTTAATAGGGCTAATAATACGAATATAATTAATAAAAACACCCAAGATCTAATAGGGTGAATTTCTTCGTGATCAATTAAATTGTAACAAATGTTTTTCATTATTGTTATTGGATTTTTCATGAATTTACCGAAACTATTTAAACCTCATATAAAATAGAATACGTCCTCAACTATATATGGTCAAGTCAGATACTTTTTCTGTAAATTTTTATCCGTTTCATTTAACGATGGCTGTATTAAACTATTTATGATCTCCAAAAAAAACATATTATCGATTATACGATCCATATAATGGCTAGGTTTTTCATTTCGACCAATAGTCTTAAATATCTTAAAGGGTATCTTAATTATTACATTTCGATACTGTCTGTACTGATTGTTAAACGTCGCATATTAAGGTAAACAATCGGATAATCATTTATATTATTTTACATCAACCTATTTGACACACAAGGTTTTATACGTAACAGTATATTAAGCATATTTAGTAAATTATGATTTTACCATATTCTCATAAAATAAATGTTGAAGTTCAAGAGCTTGAATAAATAAAAAAATCTTCATAATAAATTATTCCTCTTAAAAGCTTCCTCTAACATCTCTTGTAAAGATCGCTCACAAACCTAAAACGCTTTTTTATAACTTCTTTACGGTTTCCCATAAGGAACTGAAATTAGTTACTTCTATCTTGCGGTTTATGAATTTGATCTTATCGCATAAAAGTATCTTGTTTGGTTCTCGATTTCTGGTGTGAATTTTGCTTTCGCGAAAGCGGAACCCTACTTAAAAAAGAACCTGACTAATTTATGACCTATCGATAAAAGCCTGTCGTGATGTCTATATATTTGGCTTGTTTCCCGAAAGATCTTTTTGGATAAAACTGATTGATTTAATGAATAAAAAAAAATCTGCTGTATGTATTTTAAATCACTCGCAATTGTTACTATCTGTTTTTTCTGTTTTCCTAACGCAGCTTTTAGTCAGGATGAAATTCAATTGGTTTCCTGGAACATAAGAGATTTTGGCAAAACAAAGTCGGCCGAAGAGATAGTGAGTATTGCAGAGCTACCTACATCAGCCACCTGCAAACACATAATGGTAGTTTCTATATGAGCATACCCTAAAAGTTCTTTTAAACTCATGATATATATACCAATTATCACTTAAAATGAACCTCATAATTTGTTTCTATCGCACCCATATTTTAAGATAAAAACAAACCATAGCGATGCTATGCTTTGTTTTTCTATTTCATCTGGCCACGCTATAATTCAAATTATTTTAAGCCCCTTTTAAATCATAATTGGTAACAGACCATCTTCCAACAAGTGAGTAGCATAAGAGTGTCGAAGCGTGTGGGCGGTAAACTTCTTCTTTGTATCTACCTTAGAACGACATTCTTTAATAACCCACTGAATACCAAGTGATGTAAGGGGTTGTGCGAGACCACCTTTTGAATCGTTGGACTTTTTTTTGTAAATCATTATCTTAAGGTTTTTGTGAACTCATTAAGATAATGTATTTTTATAACTAGCTAAAAAAGCTTCCGAGGCACGAGGATTAGTTCAACATAATATGTAAAATTCTTACAAATAAATACTTACACTATACCATAGCGCAAATTGATTTAATTTTAGACGATGAATAAGCTTAAATAATATCTTTAGAAAACAATAAAACCTCGCAAATTTGCGAGGTTTTATTTAGTAAATATTAAAAAGTCTTAAGGCACTACAAAGATTTCTAACACCCATTTATAAGTCTCTCTGTATACAAGAAGCTCTATGTATAATGCCATTTTTAAAAACTAAAAACCGACCGCTTACGCGGTATAAATTAAATTGATAAATAATTAAATAACTAAAAAGCTCGAACTGCACGCACGTAGTCTGGGAAGATCTTATTGGCGCTGGCCTGAACACCAACGCCGAAATTCTGTCTCCACGCGCTACGGTTATCGTACTCCGTAGAACTCCAGTAGAAATTACCAAATGCAGTAAACCCAGCGGCAGCCTCTAAAGTTGCTTTATGAACATACATTTGGTTTAATTCATCTCTACTTGGTAAGAACCAATTGGTATGACCACCTCCTGTATATGCTCTTGCCAAACCTGCGGCATAGTCAGTTGCTCTTGGACCTTGTGCACCTATAATAGCAGTTGTATTGGCTGCCCCAGTTCCTATTGCTGTAGCCGTCGCATTTGTTGTTACATAACTACCATTATACCATTCTATTCCTCCTCTACCTTGGTCTTGTAAAGCACATACCAAGCCCTTTGTATTATCATTTGGGTCTACCCAAAATACAACACCGCCTGCTCTAAGATCTCCTATTGACGCTGGTAATGGTTCTAAAGCTGCTATTCTGGCCTCTAAAGCTCCTATAGTGGCTACCAGAGTAGAAAATACATTATTAGTATAGACAGTTGTAGCTAACAAGCTTAAGTCTTGGTCACCGGTATTGTTGCCACTTAAGTTCGTCGCCGTAACTGTGCCTGTAAATGTTTTTACCCCAGCAATCGATTGGTCGGTGGTTAGGTCTACAAAGTTTTGTGTTGCTAATGGCGTTGTCCATATTAAGGCTCCAGTACCTGTTCCTGATGTTGATAACACTTGTCCTGTTGTACCATGTTCCTTGGGATAGGTTATGTCTCCTGCGGTAAGAGTACCACTAGTAATCACATTAGTTACATTCGTATTACCTAACTGTATGGTGTTGCTCGCATTTACAACGGCACTAAATCCTACAGCCGTGGCATTGTTTAAATCAGAATCTGAAACTTCTGCAAAAGCTCCAACTGCGGTGTTATTACTTCCTGTTGTGTTATCACGTAAAGCATAAAATCCAGTAGCGGTGTTACCATTTCCTGTTGTATTATTACTTAAAGCAAATGCTCCATTAGCGGTGTTATCAGATCCAGTTGTGTTAGAATCTAAAGCATTATATCCATTAGCGGTGTTTTCAAATCCTGTTGTGTTAGACCGTAAAGCATCTGATCCATTAGCGGTGTTAAGAAATCCAGTTGTGTTAGACCGTAAAGCATTATATCCATTAGCGGTGTTTTCAAATCCTGTTGTGTTAGACCGTAAAGCAAATGCTCCATTGGCGGTGTTAACAATTCCAGTTGTGTTAGAAACTAAAGCAAAAAATCCATTAGCGGTGTTATAACTTCCTGTTGTGTTAGAACCTAAAGCAAGTATTCCAATGGCGGTGTTAGTTTCATTGTCTGGAGCAGACCCTGCACCTCTACCCACGGTCAATGCGTTTATGGTGACATCACTGCTATATGCTTTTACCCCAGCAATCGATTGGTCGGTGGTTAGGTCTACAAAGTTTTGTGTGTCTGAACCTGTTCCTCCGTTAACGATTGCTACAATTCCAGATACATTAGTTGCAGTTCCCGAGGCTATGTTGGTATCTACATAAGTCTTTACCGCTTTTTCAGTTGGAAACTTGATATCTGAATTGGATGCTAAAGTAGCGTCCATAGATTTATTAAACGCATCTTCTTTTAAAGCTAAAGCGTTTGTAGTAACTGTTTCACTGTTCGTGATAGCTGCAGCATTTGTTGAAATTGCAGTAGTATTATTACCTATGTCAGTGGTATTAGTTGCTATATCGGTAACATTTGTTGCAATTCCAGTAACATTTGTTGTAATGTCAGTAGCATTTGTTATAATACCATCTGCATTCACTTTTACTTGTGCATCTAAATTTTCGGTTGCATCTGCAATAGAGGTAGAAGTACTGATATAATTGGCAGTTGCATTAGCGTTGTAGGTTCCATCTGCATTTAGTCCAGCTCCTGTTTGGGTAGCATCTAATTCGGTTTGGATGTTTGCTGCATCTGTATTAATGGTGTCAATATTGCTTTGTAAAACACCATCAGCAGCAATGCTAGCAGCTTCGTTATTGTTGACATCTGTTTGAACACCAGCGATTGCAGTGTCAGCATCTGTTTCATTTTGGTTGACGTCTGTTTGAACGGCAGCAATCGCATTTGTAGCAGTTGTTGCATTGGTAACAATACCATCTGTATTTGTTCTTAATTGTCCATCTAAGTTTTCGGTAGCATTAACCAAAGAAGTAGCAGTGCTTATATAATTGGAAGATGTATTTGCAGTATAAGTTCCATCTGCATTTAATCCAGCTCCTGTTTGGGTAGCATCTAATTCCTCTTGCAAATCGATTATAGATAGGAGGTTATCCTCAATTAACATGGTGTTTTCTGAGTTTAAGGCATAGAGTGCAAAAGGAACAAATGTAAATGGTTGATTGCTTATTTCCTCAAAGCTAGAGCAAGAACCATTTGTATTTAAATCTACTTTTAAGTTTTTAGCGGTATTGTTCCAAAGAATACCTTGAAAGTTATTGGCATAACCGCCCGTTTGAAATCCGATGCCAATTATTATATTAACCATACCAAATTCATCCGTATCAATATTTATAGTTTCTTGGTATTCGACACTTGAATTTTGATCTAAGATAGAAAACTGCAAACATATAGTTGTATTAGCTAAAGGTATATTGGCCTGGTTTGTACCGGGTAATTGTTGCTCAGAAGGGTTTAAAATTACAGCTTGATAGGTTATTCCATTTGTTTGTGAATAACTAATAAATGAAATAAGTAGTGTTAAGAGAAGTAGTGTTTTTTTCATGTTTAATTAATATTGGTGATTGTTAGTGGGATGTGTATACCAAATTGAAGTTGGCTTGTATCAAATGATAATTTTTCTTCTGAACTATTTGATAAGTTGAACGTTCTAGAATAATTGTAACCCATACTAATACTTATCTTTTTAGAAACGAAATACCGTATCTCTGCTCCTAAGAGGGGTTGAACAACTAATCCAGAAAATTCATCGTCGTTTTTAATAGAATAATAAGTAGTATTTATAAATTGGTCTCCATTTACAAGCGTTGCCGTATTAAAGCCAGCTAAAAAGGATAGTTGAAAACTAGTTGTTTTGTAAAGCGCATAAGACACCACGTTTTGAATTCCAATATAGTTTGCTTTCCAAGAATAACTGTTGTTTGCATAAAATGCAGCAGCATTGAACTGGTTATAGGTAAGACTTGCCGAATAAGAAAATTTAGAGTCTTTTAAATTGAATTGATAACCAATTTCGTAGAAGTCTCCTGTATTATTTCGATAGGATATTTCGTTGTTATTATTTGGACTGGTAAAATCGTAAGACGTATTATTTTTACCGGTTTTTATAAATAGATCTTGGGCATAAAGATTTGATAAGCCTAAAATCATAAGAATGAGAAGTGTGTTTTTAATCATGTTAATTTGGATAATTAGTTGATAATAATTTTAGTATAATAATCTATTTCTGTACCTTTTAAATGAACTAAATACAAACCCGTTCTAAATTTTGAAACATCTAAAGTGAGTCTTGAATTTTCAATGTTGTGATTTTGGCTGTAAATTAATCGACCATGTATATCAAAAAGAATAACATTAAGAAGAGTATTAGGGATGTTAGTAAAGTTGATATTAAGAATATCACTAACAGGATTGGGATAAATTTTAATATCTTTAATAAGATTCATGCTGTTAGATAAGCGGGACTGCCAAAAACTTTGCTGGTATCCTTGTTGAACAATTATACCGCCTGTAGAACTGCCGATAACAGATTGTTGACCTATAGTTTGATTTACTTTTAATCCAGTAGATGTAGTAACAGAAGCTCCCTGTGAACTAATCATCTGATGACTAATGTTTTGACATAATAATAACGAAGGAAGTCCGAGCAATAACACTAATATTAATAAAGATACTTTTTTGTAAAATTTCATAAAATAAACATTTGTTAAAACGCAGGTAAATATATTTT
>Ga0222644_1000335_pt1 | contig 16489 bp, 11 predicted proteins | sample AntAcemetagen291_FD_179800 | JGI IMG/M metagenome (GOLD analysis project Ga0222644, IMG submission 179800) | Saline water microbial communities from Ace Lake, Antarctica - #291 | ecosystem: Environmental > Aquatic > Non-marine Saline and Alkaline > Saline | place: Antarctica: Ace Lake...
CGGCGGTGGACCCGGCGGTGGGCTCGATGGATAGGTGAAACACGCATTTCGAGATGTAAGATGAGATAGATGAACGATGTTTCCAGTTACGACGATTGAATACGGCTGTTGGTGCTCAAATTCGGCTTGATGGCTTACCTCGAAAAAGTACCTGCCGATGTCTGGATTACTCCATATAATTCTCTCGATGTTATTGAACCTGTCTTCCAGTCCGGGTAATGGCAAAAGGTTTCGAATAACTCTTGATTCGTGTGATATAAACGCCAAACTCATATCCAAGTCTTGTATCAATCCACCATCAGTGATGACCGGTGACGGTGGATCTGTCCAGACTAATGTGCCACGCAACTGTTGATCACCCTGGACGACTTCGACGCATACGCCATCTGTTTGCCCGACGAGGATATGGGGTCGATCCATGGCAACGAGAGAAAATGAGGCGTTACCGAGTGGAACACTTTTCCCGAGATCAACGAGACCATATCCTTGACGATTTGACGGTGGTGTTTCTAGATGCCTGCCGTTTTCTTCCGAACCAGTGAGTGCTTGGGCGCCATTAATTAAAACGGCTTTGAGCAGCGCAGCAGAAGGTGTCATTTCGTCCGATGGGGTTTTTCGACCCGTAGGATAAAATCCCTGTACAAAATACTGTCGTAGCAAGATGACAATACCAGATGCTAATGGTGTTGACATAGACGTTCCATGCTGTATATTCGTACTGCAAAGAAAACCGCGTCGAAGTTCAGCTTGCGAGATTGCTGATGCGCTCCTTATGCCGTGACCCGGGGCCACAAGATCGGGCTTGATGCGCTTAGAAGAGGTCGGTCCCCCAGATGAAAATGATGAGATTGTGTGAAACGCGGTAGTGATTTTTCGAAAGTGGCCGGAGATGGCAAATGTCGTGCCCAGACATTGTTGAGACAGGGCAACGAGTAACATGCCATCCTTCATCGTGACGTGCAGTACGTGTATGGTGCTTTCGACCATTTCGTTTCCAGTCCCATAATCCACTGGGTATGCTCTACCAAGAATGTTGTCGATGATAATCACTGCTTTCACCTCGGCGATAATGGCATGATCGAGCTTTTCTCGCACGGTGCACCCTCCGAGATAAATGAAAACAATCTTGTCTGCTACATCTAGGCTATTGATCAGAGATTGGCATCCATCAGGAGGGTTTGCGAGCGTTGCGTTTGAGATCGACACCACACCAGGCAGTGTAGCGTCGCTTCTGCGATACGCGTCGACACCAATCACCCTCGCATGTTTCCAGTGCAAAGCATCGGTCCCCTCGATATCGATTTTCCATACTGATCGAAATGGTTCATAGTATGGCCACGGAGTGTTGGCAGTAGATGGGAAAGAGGACCCGATGGCAATTACATTTTTTGAATTGGCTGGGGCGCCCAACGTAAGTGTACCGTCGAACTTTGATTGACCGGCATTACCAACAGAAAACAAAGAAAGAAAGTCCTTGTTGTCCCACAAATATTGGTCTACACTGCGACTCAGGTACCCATAAATGTGTCCCGCGGAGCTTCCCCAACTGCCTGAGTGTACGAACGCGCCAGCACTGTATGTCTGCGCGAAAATACCACTTCCGACGTCCGCAGGAACATTTAAACGTGTTTCCCCAGGGCTGTCGTGTATATCCGTAAACGCAAGTTTCGCCCCTTTCGCCACACCGTCAGATACTCCACCTCCCGCTTTAGAGCCTGTGACAGATCCAGCAACGTGCGTGCCGTGTCCAGTGTCATCGCTCGGAAAGCCACCGTCGGGAATCATTCGATACATAACGAATTTGTCCTGTCCAGAAAGGTAACAGTTCCTTCGATCAACTCCAGAATCACTCACTCCGACAACTTGGCCTTCCCCGGTTATACCGGCATCCCAGAAAGGCGTTGGATTCACGGTATCCAAAGTCATACTTCCTTGTAGCAGCTTGTTTGCCTCATTGTTAAACGCAACGATTTTTGGCTCTGGGGCGATCATGTGCACCAGTCGAGTAGTCGCAAGCCACGCGACGGCTTCGTGAAGACGTCCCGGCACGACGCGCAGAATAACCAGATAAGGTGGCTCAACGGTGTACCATGCATCTTTGTCGCTCGTTACCGCGGCGACACCCTGCGTAAGCTCAAGAGCCGCGGCCTGTAGCAAGTCTGGCGATATGTCCACTGTCATAAGTGGCGGAAGAATCGTGTGCAGAATTGCTCTGCCGTCCGAGTCAAGCACAGGATCAAAGGTGTCGTCGAATGCAAGCGATGTGCGATCCCGCGGACCCAGTGCGCCGACCCACAACACACCGGGTACGGCCTGCACTGCAGAGGCAACCTGTTCGTCCCCGATGACAACGAGGGAATTCGTAGGAATGCGCACGCTGACAGCCCCTCCGTTTGCGAGGATGAGCTTCTCGACTTTATCGAGCAGTGATACGTTTTCCAGGGTGACCAGAAACTGTACCGTTGAGTTCCGTGCCGAGTTCTTCATGAGAAGCCATCGGACGTCTGGATCGCCGACTACCTTAGGCACGTAAGCAGCAGCCACGCGCGTCTGATCGCCTCTAACAAAAGGTATACGAGCGCCGGATTGCTCAGCGGCACGTTCAAACGATACGTCAATAGTGCGCCTTTGAAGAAAAACAGAGGTACCGTCTACATACCAAAATTGTGTTATGAGGACAAGTATCAAAAAAACACGAGTCATGCTGCGCAGTGATTTATGACATGATGCGAGAAAGGTAAAATAAACTAATGACGCTAGCGACTTTGTTTTTCTTTTTCTTCTTTTCTGGTATATATAAGAACATTGATATCGGAAGAAGTATCATGAGTTCTGAACCTTATTCGGCGCCGGGGACTCAAGATCCGCCGATTAAACGCAACTTTAACCCGTCGGCTAAATCCGGTGATCTCTTTGAAGTTGCGAGAGACGGTTGCCAGTGCCATGATAAGTTGACACAGAGCATTTGCTGTGCTGGATTCTGGACACCGTGCTGTCTATTAGGAGCGACCGACAAGATCGTCAAAAGTAATTTTACTGTGCGTTCCGGTCCTTTCGATGGATGCGGATCCTGCGTGTGTTGTTGCTCGTGTGCGTTGTCGGCATTTTGCGGCTATGCGTCGATCGGTAATTTTGCCCAGTGCGCACTTGGCATGTGTTGTGTGCGTTCGCCGATCCACTCGCGTTTCGACGACAAAGACTCCAGTTCGTTCATGAAGTACTTGGAGTACTTGTTTTGCATGCCATGCGCAATGTGTACAGATTATAAGACAGCTTTGAACATGGTCCAGCAAAGTACAGAAAGCAAAAAGAACCCAAACCTCGGTTCAGGAGAGGAAATGTTCGTTAGTGGACCGCGTTCAGGGGCACGTAGGCGCATTTGAGTTTCACTCTTGTGTCATCAATATCCCATAGATAGAGACCATTTCCCGATCTATAGCTTTTTTTCAAGCCTTCTCCGGAACTCTCAGACAGGATGGAATTCTGAAAAAAAAGCTATAGATCGGGGAATGGTCTATATCTATAGTATACAAACAATAATTCTCTCGGTCATTCGCAAGTCAATCATGTAGTCTGCAATTGAATATCAGTAATCCGAATTATGACATTATTCGCTTCTACAATGCTTCGTTCTTGATTTATGATAACCGAAAAAGTCGTGTTATATAAACCAAGTTTTCTCGGGCAGGATATCAAGGTGTCGTAAATACCGGGAAACTCGACCTTCGTGACAACGTCGCAATCTGAATCGTCTGCGACAACAGTTATACATAGCTTAGACAGTGAGCCAAAACACGCGTTTCCGAGAATCAAAACGTAGTTTGGTTTTGCATCTGTCATCGATATCTTCATTTGGTTAATCTTTTTTGTCACCGGCAGGTCTATATATGTTTCCCAAGATGTGCGAATAAGACCGAAATCACTCGCATCTAGGGTCACACCGGTGTGCTCCAAAGGTTTTGTCCCAAATATAGAGTCGAAGCCCATGGTCGATCCTTCGAAACTGTTCCACATACTCGATCTGTCGTTTTTAGTTATGTTTTGGGGTAATGTAGACTGGAATGCGAAGTGTAGATAGGGCTCTATTTGCGTAATTTCGAATTCGAAGTTCATATTACTTAAAAAACTATCTTGAGGCGAATTGTGACGCGTCAAAATCGTTTGAAACTCATAGTTTGCGGGCATGTTAAAACAAGATACAAATATCCCATATCGACTTAGGCGACCACCAGTAGCCGCTCGTGGAAAGTAAGCAACTTCGCATCCAGGTTCTGTAACCGAAACTGTCATGCATAAACGTGCGACAGTCTGTTTCGACGGATCTTGATCGTCTTGACATTGAACTAAAAATGCAAACTGATATTCACTGCGCAGATTCGCATCGTCTCGTGCAACGGATATTGCTACCGGTATGTTTTGATATACGGTGCCGTTTGGTGCCCAGCAACCCTGATTTAAAGATGCTACCGACAAAAATTCGGGGTGAACATACGATTGCATTCTATTCAATGCACTATAAATAGAGTTAGTGGGATCAGGGTTCTTCTTTAATCCATCAATGATTGCCAGATACGAAAATCCTGAGCCAGCATATCGAGATACTGCAGGAACGGTAGCCAGGAACTCGAACGCTAAAGACGTAGCTTGTGGACAAGGTTGCGCAGACGGCTTTGACTTTGATGGTTGTCCAAAAATGACAGCGACCGTTATTACCCCGGCTACGACTATAACAAGCAGAACGCTTATAATAGCGATGGTGCTGTTTGACAGTCCGCTCTTTTTTTTTTTAACGTAGTCGACATTCTCCGATTCCTCCTCGCCCAGTGAAATAGGTTTAAATCTATATACGACCGACATCGCGACTCGTACGTTTCTATATCGTTAATATATATATTACATCGCAAACTTAAGGCTTATTACATCGTCTGAAATGCTTCCTCGATCTAGGATTGTTGTGATAAGCGAGGTTCGAAAAAAGCTGTGGTCTTTGGCAATGACCGGCGAAACCATTAAGCAAGTTGCTGCACACTTGGGGATATCTGCAAGCGCGCTTAAACAGAGGTATCGGCGCGAGGGGCTAAAGTGGCCCGGTCGCAAAGTGCAAATGATGATGACTATCCTAGAGTCCTCTATAACGTCTTCGGCCGACGCTCAAAGGATTCGTTTTCTTTTGCGCTCTGCTCCGTGGCATCAATTTGATTTTGATACGAGTACGCAGGAAGCGATTGAGACGATGCGACAGCGTGCATACAAACACGCGTATAGAGACAAATGTGTATAGAAGTAGTATATGTATATGCAACATATAAAACATCTCGTACTGCTAACGAGTGATTGCGCAAATGGCCAACGCCGTAGTGGACCCGCCGACGTTGCGCAATCGACTATGGACGGATCCGCCCAACGAGGGCGTGCATGAGCATATGAATGCTGTCAATAACCTGTGGCAGAGAAATCAAGACAACTATCGTGCATGCGATCTGGCGGGAGTGAAGGCGATTGTGATGTTTCGCCCTCCTCAGATGTCACCTTTCACAAACCGCACGGTCAACAGCAAGCTAGTCAGTTGGCATCCTGACTCGACTCTATACCACAGATTGGTTCAGTTGCGAGGAGAAACCATGTACCTTGATTTTGGCGAATATTTCAACTTCCCAATCACGAATGCAGATTCTGTCATGGTGCAGGACGGAGGCACGGACGATGCCATAGTTCCCAACTTTCCCGAAGACTGTGCAGACGTGATGGGGGGACTTTACAACCGAAACTTTAAACGGCGCTATTTTCGGTCGAAGGAAGTACACTGGCTGTACAATATCGTGGTGGTGCCTTTGGCCGATATCCAGCCGGGTGCCGCTCTACACTATCTCACGGACGACTGGAGGCGCTGGGACCGTAACCAGATCGTGTTCTGGGCAGCGCACGGCCGACAGTCGGCCGAGCGGTTCTATCTGGACCCCATTCGGAGGCTTATGCTGAAACAGACGATCTTGCCGATCGGTAAGCGGTTGCATTTGAGCGTCGGTCCGAATCGCGTCGCGGTGGAAGCGGCAGGCTCGGCCGAGTACATTGCGTGGCTGCATCAACCTTTTATGAGAGAGTTGCACGCGCAGAGAAGCAGAACGACGAGCCGCCACATCCGAGGCTTTGCTTCACGGCCCGACCGTAAAGATGAGATCGAGGTGAGTGAAGTCCAGACCAATATCGACAGCGCGCATTCCTGGAAAGACGCCGTACTGATGTTCGAGGGTGGGAGCGATGCGCACGTGAAGCGACTTGGGGACGAGCTCATTAATCGCATTGAGGCTTCGGTGTGGAGCTTTCACAATGTCATTCGTGCGGAATGGCGAGAGATGTTCGACAGAGTTCATAAATCGCTTGACGTGGCACAGCAGGCCGAGTTTGACGCCATGGGAGAAGATCCAGAGGAAGAAAACGGTGACTATGAGTATCGCGTGTTTCCAGCACCGACCGAGTGGTCGTATCACTGGGCAAGTGTAAATCACGCCGAAGGAAGCTTTCAAGAAGTTAAGAAAAAGTTCACCTTTATGCGTATTTTGCGGCCTAATATTTTGGGGCCTAACATCGAGCTCGACCAGCAGGTAAGCATGGTGGCCTACCAGGATCTTAAGGCGACTTTTTTTTCTGGATTAAACGCGCTGGGACCTACCCAGCTCGCACCCAATCCGCCTCTACTTGATGTGCACGCGCCGTGGGTACCCATCAACGACACGCTTGGGAAAATTTTAAACAGTGGTCTAATGGTCGGAGGCCAAATAGGGGGCTTACAATCATTCATCGGCACCCGCACACACTTTCGCCTTTCACTCATCATGAGTGGGGGGATGATTGACCACAATATTCCCCCCGAGTCAGGTCTGCGGCCACTGAATAATCCGCGTGTGTTTTTCCCCGCTCTGCAATCCGTGGCCGCGGCAGACGAGCCTGTCGAGGCATTCGGGCGCCAGGAGTGGGAGCTACCAGACCCAGCGGCAAACGTCGAGGTTGACTTGGCGCAACTGGATCGTAGAGGCATCATGCCTAGAATCTACACGTTCATGGAAGGAGACGCAGAGAAAGATCTCGGAGCAGAAGCCTACACTACGATAATGGACGAAGAAAGGAGAAACGGTTTCGAGAATTTTAAAGTTCTGATCAACGAAACGCTTAGAAAGGCGAGAGTATTGCTCCCTGCGATGCCCGTGTTTACGGCCACCGACCTTGTTGTTGTTGGCGTTGAGGTTCCGGTGTACAACCCGTTTTGCATGTACGAGGGAGCGGACTTACGATACAGGTTCTTGACGACGCAGGCGGACTTCATCGTGCTCGTGGTGGATAATACCACGCGGAAAACTAAAGTTGTGATGGGAGAGTTCAAGACGCTCATTGAACAAAGAAATCCGATCCAGCGACTACAGGACATACGGACGACGAAACAAACCTTGTCTAACGCGACTCTGTTTCAAATGCAAACCGGTGTCGAAGTGGACATGGTGATGCAGGTTTTCGTGTCTCGTAGAACTGCTCCTAGGGCATGCTACTTGTCTTGCGCGTCGCTAGACGTAATCCGTCAAAACGACGTTTCGCGCGGCATGTTTCACCGCGTGCAGAAAGGAATTTCGACTGAATGTAAATTGATGAATACGAAGAAGAAGGGGTTTATGGTGTTTGATGGTGTGCGCCTTGGAGTGTTTACGGACGGATACCCGGCGGGGGTAGACGTAAGCGTTCTTCCAAATCTAAAACCTCTGACGATCATCAACGGCAGTGAGCCGCTGGGCAGCCAGGGCCTGGCGGGCGAGCTACGCAACGGCGTGCCGATAGGCAATGCCGTGCAACCATGGTTTGATCTCGAGCGAATCTCAACTCCAAGCGAAGCCTGGACCAAATGGAGACACGTAGGCAACGACGGAGTGACTCGGCGAACAGCAAATGTTGTTCAACTCCTAAAACATAAAATGTTTGTCGTAGTGGTGAATAATACAATGGAGCAGACTCGTAGTCTAGAGGCCAACCAGCGAGCTGCCGACCGAGCATTAGCCGCACCAGACCCTATTCAAGTCATCGCTAATGCCGCCGCTGCCGCCGCTGCCGCCGCTGCCGCCGCTGCTGCCGCCGCTGCCGGTGGTGGTGCAGCTGGCGGCGGTGGTGCCGCTGGCGGTGGTGCCGCTGGCGGTGGTGCAGCTGGTGGTGGTGCAGCTGGTGGTGGTGCCGGTGCTGGTGCAGCTGGTCCAATAGCTAATCCTGCCAATGCAGCGGCGGTTGGTGTCGCAAACAACGCTATAGGCGCGGGCCCAGCCGTGGTTTCTAGTTTCCGAACTCCCCCTCCTATGGGATTCGCTCGTGCGAATAGGTACTATCCTGATGACGAACCTGCACCTAATGCACAAGCCCGACGTCTGCTGAATGATGCAGTCATAGACGCATCTGTGCAGGTTATAATCGCTCCTTCGCCCGCGGCGCCGCGGTACAACAACATTACCGCAAATGTCGACGTTCAGGGCTTTATATGGTGGAGGGCAAGGCTTCGAGGAGTGGCACAGTTCAGGCCCATCAACCCAGTACACACGGCCGTCCCGGGAGCCAACTCTGGAAACCGTATGACCCTTGCGTTGATGAACGCACAGCCGACGGATCTAGACTTTCAAAATGCTCCGAACGTTGTGTTACGCGGTCTCGTCATTCGAGCGCTTCACAGATACGTTGACGACTTCGTTGTGCGAGCAATTGATCTACTTCAGCCCGCAAATGCCAATACGATCGACGGAATTAATAAAATTACGCTCTCTCGCCAGTTCATGCATAACTCCCAAAGGGCATACTGGGCGCTCGCGGTGCTCAACTGGGCGCGCGTGCAAGTACTACCGGCAGCCATGAACATGGTGATCTTAGCGGTTACATAGAAGATTTAATTTGGTAAAAACATTAAAGACATCAGAAGCTCTACATTTAGATTTATAGGAGGATCATCCATTATACTATCATCCATTATACCTATTATACTACCGCTCTGTCCCCAAATTCTTTTACGGATGTGTTTTTCGTTTGGTTCCAAATCTGGCCTTTGCCTTCTCATTTTCTTTTCCTTTCTTCCTCTTCTCGCTTTCTCTACCTTCTCTGTCCTCTTATCCTCCTCTTTTTGCTGCTTCTCTACCCATTCCATTTCTTCCTTAATTTTTTTCTTGCTCTCTTTTGCTGCTGCCGCCACCGCTGCTGCTTCTGCCGCCGCTGCTGCTTCTGCCGCCGCTGTTGCCTCTGACGTCGCTGCTGCTGCCGGTGCTGCTGCTGCTGCTGCTACTTCTGCCGCCATTTTTCTTGATCGTTCTTTAACTCGTTCTTTTAGATTTTTTGCTTCTGCTGCCGCTTTTGCTGCCGCTAGATCCGACGCCCTTGACGCCACTTCTGCTGCCGATGCTGCCCATTCCATTCCTGCCTTCACCGCCGCTGCCTTTTTTACTTTCTTTGCCGCTGCCTTTTTTGCTTTCTCTGCCTCCCCCTCCTCCTCTGCTTCTGCTGCCGCTTTTGCTGCTGCTTTTGCTGCCGCCGATCGCGGCGGATGCGGCGGACGCGGCGGACGCGGACCGTTGTTAGATGGCGGTGAAGGGTTTGGAATCAGGGTCCGTTTTTTGGCTTTTGCAGCCGCTGCCGCCGCTTCTATTTCCGCTGCCGCTGCTGCCACTGCTGCCGCTTCCATCGGGAAATCTCTCGCAAGTTTCGCTGCGTCCAGGTCATCTCGTTGTTGTGCTGTCTGTTTCGCCGCAGCGAGTGTGGTCCACTCGTCTGTGGTGAACTGTATCGGTTGCCTTGTAATTGTCTTATGTGTGATGGGGTCTTCGTATGTTATGGCTTCTTTAACACATGTACGTTTACTAAGAGCCTCCTTTTGGCGTCTACATTTAGTTCCGAAACCCTGAATCACGGAACGGTTCGGGTCGTTAACTAAACGGTCATAGTGGTCTGGTAAAGTCTTAAATCGTTCCTGTACTCGTCGTTTCTCAAAGTTTGTTAGCGTTACCAAATCAGTTAAATCTTTATTTGTTATTGCGTAGTTGTCAGGTTTATCTTGGCATATAGCTCGTTCGCAGTCTTTTACACTTGGATTGACCTGGTTTATGGCTAGATTCATTCCAGACACACTAAGGTGCTTATTTGCCCAAACGATACCATTCGTTAATCTCTCGAACGGCATTTTGGATGTCGTTCAAAAAAATAATAAGTTATATAAATACAAATTTAGAGGCTTGTAGATTCATTTTCACTCGCGCGCGCACCGCACGAAAAAGAAATGCTTTTTTTTTCGAGCTCTAGCTCGAGCGATGACGACTCCGTGTCCGACGACAGTGATGACGATGACGTCGCTGAAGTTACTCCCCCTTCGTTCGTGGGTCGTCAGTTTTGCGTCAACGAGTCCTCTATGCTCCACTTTATGAGTGAGGCCTATACCGAGCTCGTCAAGGTCTTGGGAGAATGTTTGTCGCCCACACAGTTTCGCAAATGCGTGCTTTTGTCGTTGGGCGCGGACGGTGTTGTCAGCATGAAAGTGGTTTCGGCGCGCAAGGCTCTCGTTTCCGACGACCCGCTCGTGGATGAGCGAGCATTCACGGTTCGCCGGGGGGTCAAAAACGTTCTTGTTCCCCTGCATTCTGCTCGGTTCGTGCATGGTCAAGGCGTGGCGACAACGTGGTCCGACGGACTCTCTGTTTTTTGGATTCTAAGCACGCAGAGTCGCTTTATTCCCAAAGACACCGCTCCAATGGTTTTTGAAACGAATCTTGACTTTGAGCTGTACGATCTGCCAGACAAGTACATAGGTATCCTTGCGACAAACTTTACGAACATAGAGCGCTTGGAGTGTGAAGCATTTTCCAGCGACGTGATTTGCGCCACGCGGAAGACTAGACCCGCCGGTACAGCTGATTGTCTGCACCTGGGTCCACCGACTCCGCATCGCGCACTTCAGAGACCAACTGACGTTGGGTTCGATGCAACGAAGAACTCTGTGGATGTGCTCTCCGCGAGGCAGTTTGTCAAGGCGGTGTTTGAGGCGTACGGTGCGATTGACGGTGACAAAGCCGCCGCGACTTGGGAAGATCCGCTCGGGTGTGGACGCTGGGACGAAACTCGCGGCAAGTTGCTGTGGCTCATTCTCGGACTTGACGAAGACGATCTGCACGCGTTTGACGCCGATCGTATCGACCGAATGCGCTATATGGACATAGAGCACGGTTTCGAGTTTCCGGATCGATACTTCATCATTCTTCTTTTGCACGCCCCCTGGTTCATTACAGCCAACACACTAGATACGCTGGCGGGAGTATGCGTCCCATACGGATGTACTGTCGATGGGCTAGACGCGTGGTGGGATCAGTCGCCCGCCAAGTGGAAATCGCAATGGGGGATTCGAGCATTAGAATCTGTGCACGAGGAGATCACCATGTATCAGATGTGCACATTGAAGTGTGAACATAACTTGTACAACATGATACGAGACTCGCACGATCCAGATTGCTCCCCTCACCACTCTGTGATTTCTGGCTACACAGACACCGTCAACAACGACTCACTTCAGGAATTTATCAATCCTGTCGCCATGGCTTTGGAACCCGTCGCCGGTGCGAGTACTGTTTGTCACGTGTGTCCCGAGAACATAGAATATTCGGGATACAAGCTGATGTGCTGTTCGACGTGTAGCAAAATCACTAAAGATCAGGACAGGAACGTCTGGATGACCTCGGGAGATTCCACCAGAGTCAAGGAGATACTGATTTGCGCAACCTGTCAGGGTAGTGTCTTCACGTTCGCCGGCTATGTCAGGCACGCCAAATGCTCGCACGATGGATGCGTTTGGAAGTCCAGAGCTCCCCTGACTTGCGACTGTTCGTCCGGAGAGCAGCTGGCCGTCAAACAGCGTGCCACAGTTCTTCACATGGTCACGCAGGTCAAATCGCATTTATCGCAGACGGCTGACTGTATCAGATCTGTCAAGAAAAGAACTCTATACGTGCGCGCAAGACTCTCCGATGAGTCGGCGGACGAATACACTGACCACAAGAACGATCTTGTGCAAGACAAACTCGCAGAGTTTTCTTCGGCGTATCACTTGGTCAGCGTGCGATGTGCGCTCGCCGACGACGCACATCCGGTAGGAGCTTTCGATACGTCTGGTCTGGAAGCGTCGAACGCTCACGCGCACGCGTCTCAGTCTGCCGATGGCTACGCAGCAACGGCGATGAACTCTCGGTGGACTGTCGTCGCTGTCACCAGAGATGCGGTGTGCGTCGCATTCGACGCAAAATCCAAGGTGCGTGCAACGGCGTGCGTGCACTGTCACGTTGGGACGTGCGAGCTTTGGGCGGATAAGGCTTTTCACTGTGTCGCGTGCAACAAGTGGCAGAAGCAGAAGAAACGCGACAAATCCGTTTTTCCTTGTCGGCGCGTAGCGGACGTGTCGCTCGTCGCAGCAGAGCCTCCGGATACGTACGCCGTGGACGGACGTGAGATTCCCAAGAGCGTGTATTTCGAAACGTTCCTGCGAGCTATAGCTAGTCGTTATTATTGACACATCAATAGCTTCCAGCATTCCTCTCTTCAAATTTTGCATACTCCGATTTAATCTCCTCCTTCTTTCGCTTAGACGTGTGACTCAGCAGTTCAATTTTGTCGTTTTGTTTGAATGCGACGGTGGGGTATCCTTCGACGATACCAAGCGGATCCCAAAAAGACCTCCAGTCACTGCGGTCTGCGTCGTGCTCTACGGCTGGATAGTCTACATCTGGTTCAGTGACGCCAGGACTCCCTGATTTCATCTTTTTGCAATGACCACACCAAATCGCAGTAAAGAAGTGGATGCCGTTTTGAGTTACTGGGTTAGTACTAGGCATTTTTTTATCTTCCGTGCCAGTTTTGGGCTCTTTTTCCGTTTCATCAGCCGCAAAGAAAAAAGACATTATTCCCCTCTACGTTTCACGAGTTCTTCTATTTGTTTAAGTACTTCGATTTCACTGAAACAACATTTGATTTCGTGTTTTTTGACGTGATCCACCGTGCCCGTCACGCAGCAGCCGTACCGCGGAGGCCGGAAGTTTTTGCACCGCTTTAACTGACACAGCCGAAGATGTTTTTTGAGTTGATGCTGTTTCAGCACCTCGCCACAAGCCTCGTTTGGACATGCGACCATGCGTAGGGGACACTCGTTCAGCGCGTGGTCCTTTGCTTCGGCGAACGACTCGTAGAACACTTTGTTTCCAAAGCGACAACTCGCGTCGTTGGGGCACGAGCGCTTGAGCGCATCGAGTGCCTCGCTCCACTCCGCTGGCGCGCGACATGGTTCGACGTCGGCTCTGACACCGGTGTTGCACAACGGACACATGCAGTTCTTCCTCATCCACGTGGTAATGCAGCGATGACAGAAGCTCCGTCGACACGCGCACGCCAAGTTAGCAGGGTCGTGCATGATTTGCTGACAAATGGAACAGGTGACTGACGATGCGAGAATCGACACCATGGGGGCCCGCGCGCTTTCGCCCCTTTCGCGTTTTCCTAGTCTCGGTTTCACCGACATCATAGATGGTCGTAGCAAATTGGAGCTATTTAATACACGACACACGAGCCAAATATTGGCAATGACATCAAATTTGGAGAAGAACTACGCTGAGATTTTGCGACGAACGGGATCTTCGTCGCGTCATTTGCAATGTAGAGGATTAACTAATGTAATTCGAGATACCTACTATCCCGAGTATAGGTACACTGGTGCATTGCATGGCTCTTTGAAAAAAAAACCGACACAGGGAGGCATGTCCAGAGGTCGTCGGGTAGACAAAGAGGTTCAGAGTTGGATACAAGCGCAAACAATGCCGGTTCCGAAGAAAAAATGCAATCCAGCGCGCAAACGTGCCGCTCGACCTCATGCCTTTTGTCGCGCATTCATCGCGCTTATGCGTAGGATTGAACTTAGACCAATAGGAGCACAAGTTGTCGTTAGATGCGAGCAATGCGATCTCGCAACGCTGGTAGACGGGGTATTTCTCAACGCAGAGGGTCGTGTGGTACTGGTCGAGCTTAAGTGCGGCTTTGAGGGCTACGTCGACAGATCAACGGGAGCTATGAGAGGACCGTTTTGTGCTTTATCGAATGCTCCGGTGAATCAACATCAGATACAGATCGCGTTCACGCGGTGCATGTTCGAGCGAACGTTTCCCGAGTTTGGGAAAGTCGATGCTATTGTGGTGCGAATGACCGAAACAGGAGCCCATGTAAAAGCAGTTGAAAAGAAAGTTGACGTCGTGTCTCGTGCAATTTTTGGAGCTGGTAGACGTGTTTAAGCTATGTCGTCCAATACGGACCTAGAAACATTTTTTGAAAACCGCCTCAAACCGTTCATTGAACAGAGTATCCGCAAACTTAGGCAACAAGTCCGCCTTGACATGCAAGAAACTATGGCGGACGTCGCCGCTGGTGTTGACGTATGCGGCGGGAGGGACTTGGACGACGAGGGCGATCACTCGCACGACCTCGTTGACTTTTCTGACGATGGGCTGGAAACGGGAGATGAAGAAGATGACGACGACGACGATGATGAAGACGATGAAGACGATGAAGACGATGAAGACGATGAAGACGATGAAGACGATGAAGGCGGTGAAGACGGAGACGAAGATGAAGATGAAGAAAACAATAACGAGAACGACGATGAAGACGATGGCGACGAAGAAGAGATTTGCTGCACACAGACGAACTCCAAGAGAAGGCGCACGACTGAATGAGTTATTTACATTTCAAGGACATTTGAGTGCTTCGGGTCTGTAGGTAGCGCGCACGAAAGCAGAAATAAAATACTAATGGTAAACATAAAGAAAATAAATACCGTTGCGTCCCAGCCTTGATAGTACGAGCGTGTGTTACCGTAATATCGCACGTGATTCGGCACTGCACTCGAACTGTGCATCACGTTCGGACGTTGCACAACTAATCGACGACGCGGTACGTTGGTCGGGTCTTCATAAACGCCGACGACGCCGCACGATCGCCGGGGTGCGATAATTCGAGAAATTTCAGCATACATCAGTGTGTCGCGGTTTCGTGTACGAAGAGTCTGTGCGATATTGCGCCCGTCTACGTCGCGCCCAGCGACCAGTACCGGCACCGCAGTTCCCGGAGCAGAGTGGTGACGATGTGCTCCGAAAGCACCCCCAGTGGCATGAGATCCTACCACCACGACACGCCACGCGCCAACACACGTAGATGCGAGCGTGTCTGATGTCTCCTTGAGGATACGTGCGAGTGCAGTCACACTCGCGTTCACGCGCACTTCGTCACCGGCATGTGCTGATATATCGATGTCAGCGTCCACTACCGTGAGAAAAAATCCGCGCGATTTACCCATGTCCGTACCCATGCGAAGTACTCGCGCCGTACGCTCGGGAAGGCTCGCGATGGGAGGATATTCGCATAACTCGGCATATGCTGATGCGCCAGAGGTGTCGAATTCAACGAAGGATGTGTTGACACATGTTCGCCATAGGGACCGAGAAAAACCGCCGGACACGATATATGGTGGAGGATTCAGCGTTGAAATGAGTGACGACGTCTCGCCAAGATCGTATCGATCGGTGTTGGACACGAGGAACCCTGCGGATGTGCCGTCGTCACCACATTTAGACGTCACCATGCCGTACGTCGAACCCGCGTGTGAGTGGTATTTCCAAAGAGGCTCCGTGCATCCACCGCGGAGCCCCAAAACAGACATTGACGAGTCTCCCATTGGAGGAATCGTTGTACCTCGCCACCACACGACGTCGTTGTTTATCTCATTAAAGGCCTCAAAATTCGCGTGTCGATCACCCAGGCCGTCCGCGAACACTAATACTGTGCATCGCGGAGAGGCGTACTTCCCACCGCGAACAAAAAAAGCGGGAAGGTCGAAAATGGTTGATATGATTTCTGCATCGCAGATGGGGACACATATAGAAACCAGCACCCAAAACGCCAGCGGCCATAAAATTCGCGTCATCTAAGGCAGCTATATTGAATACCTCGAAAGAGTATATATACGTATACAAAAACAAGATAAATCGACACGGCCCTTGGCCGATATGTCTACCGAGACGGATGCCGGGCAGGCCAACCAGAGCTTTGGAGCCGCTGAGGTAGAGTCAGATAACTATAGGGCCATACGATATAATGAAAACAACAGATTAGCAAAGTTGGAAGAAGATAAAGAAGTAAACTCTATGCGACGAACTCTTAAACTCCTACGTGAAAAAGATGGACCAGCTTCAACAGGGGGGTCTGAATTCGGAACGCCTCCGCCACCAGCTGCTGATACGTCGTTTACAGACCAAATGAGCATGATTCAAACCGCATTAGACGGTTTAGCAAATACTCAGGCAGGAAAGTTTGGAGAACTCCAAGCTGCGCAATTGGTTAAGATAAGAGCCATGGTGCGGGAAATATGCATTCCTCAATCTGCGCCTAGTCCTGCTTCTCA
>Ga0222644_1000336_pt1 | contig 16486 bp, 12 predicted proteins | sample AntAcemetagen291_FD_179800 | JGI IMG/M metagenome (GOLD analysis project Ga0222644, IMG submission 179800) | Saline water microbial communities from Ace Lake, Antarctica - #291 | ecosystem: Environmental > Aquatic > Non-marine Saline and Alkaline > Saline | place: Antarctica: Ace Lake...
ACGAATCTACCGAATTAAACCGAGCATAGAACTCTTGAGCATTCTGCCCTTCAAAATTGATCATATCTTTACCATTTTATTGATTCATAAGGTAATATTTTATATGCATCTAAAGGGTCACCTCTAAAATTTTTATTATCATCTTGCATCGCCTTATCAAAATAGTATCCGAATACGGAGTAACTGTAATTAGATTTCCCCAAGGGACATACACTTTTAATTTGAATTAGTCCATAAATATCATCCTGTGGTGGAATAAGACTCAAGAGATCTGAGCTTGTTGATTCATTTGTATTATTAGTTTCAGGTTTTGTGTTCTCTAAAGAATTACACCCTAAAAATACTGTGGTAAACATTACCAAGATTGTTAATTTTTTCATTTTTGTATATTTTTTTAATTATTAGAATTTTTATTAATCGCAGCAATCACACTCATCAAAAAAAAGAGGCACAGATGGAGGTTTAGCTCCTTCGTTGATTATGTCAGATTTGCCTCTCCACTCAGGCTGTCCCAATGGACTACAGTCAACTTCATAACAAATATCGCAGTTCCCTTTGTAAACAGGCTCAATTATATACATACCAGTTGCTGGCACCTTAATTATAAACTCAGATAAATTTGAATTGTCGGAGAAAGGAAAAATCTGTTTTTCCCCCCATTTGTCCCAGACACTTCCGTTATTGTTAGCATCTAGTGGATCATAGTACGTAACCGTAAATTCCAACTTCCCATCGTTTCCGTTTAACGGCAACCACATAACACATGGGTCGTCTGGAGCACTAGAACCCTGAAAAATATCAATACTCATATCAATACCTTCATCAACACTAGGAGGAGGAGGTGGTGGTGGAACTTGTTTTTTCCACTCTTTACAGCCAGAGAAATAAAACCCACTAACTAAGAGTAGGGTGCAAAATAATTTCGTTTTGCGTTTTGCGTTTTGCGTTTATAAAATTTTTCATCTATTGTTCAAAAATAACATAAAATATCCGCTTGATAATTGTTTTGTAGGAAATAAACTATTATTGGGGATTTCAAATATCATTTGCTCCCCCAGCCTCTCAGATTCCGTTCGGCTAAAGCCTCTCTGCATCTGAGAGGCTGGGACTAATGCTAAGAACAATGTTACTAACCTAAACAGCTTAGGATATTCAGGCCCAATTCGCCAATCTGAACTGTACGCTTTAAAACCGCTGAAAATTAGAGTGTAGTTTATACAACAAACTCCAACCAACTCTCCTTACTCACCACCTCAAAACCAGCAGTAGGATAGTCCGTTTGCCATGATACGCCTGAGCGAGACTTCTTCTTGCCCCATTTAAACTCATAACCTGTTACTAACCCGTCTCTCGTCTCTATATAGTCTACTTCTGCTCCTGAGTACTTTCTCCAGAAGTGTTGTTCTGAATAGTCTCCGATGTAATCATTTCTTTTGGTTCGCTCCATAAGCAAAAAATTCTCCCAAAGTCCGCCTACATCATTCCTAAAGTCCAAGGAACTAAAGTCATTAATGACCGAGTTTCGTATTCCTGTATCGATGAAATAAACCTTATCCATCTTGGATATTTCCTTTCTTGGGTTCTGACTATAGCCTCTTAGGATCTTGAGTACAAAGGCTTTTTCTAGTATTTCAAGATAGCTTTTTACTGTATCAAAACTCAATTTCAAACTTTTGGATAATTCCTGAATGGAAACCAAATTGCCTACTTGATACGCTACCAGTTTCAGGAGGTCATGCAGTTGATTGGTATGCTTTACAGATGTGAGTTGTAGCACGTCCTTGTACAGATAAGATTGCGAGAGCTCTCTAAGGTGACTTATCTTATCCGCACTAGTTGGCAGCGTAAGTACCTCTGGATACATGCCATAAAGCATGAAACCTTCTAGTTTTTGCTTTAGCTCAAATGGAGTGAAGTCAGCCTGTAGCTCAGATACAGAAATAGGATGTAACTGATAGGTGGTAGTGCGACCAGTCAATGGCTCCTTCACACTATTGGCCAAATCAAAAGAAGATGAACCTGTAAGAATAATCTTGAGCTCTGGCATGGCGTCATGTAGTATCTTTATATTTAGACCTATGTCTGGTATGGCTTGTGCTTCGTCTATGAATAGCAGGTCATTTTTACCTACTACATCTTGCATAGTTTTCAAGCTTGCTTGCGAAAACGCTTGTTGATAGGCTCTGTCTTCTCCCGAAATTTGAATGCACGCTAAGCTTGAGCTGCTTATTATTTTCTTTATTAAGGTAGTTTTGCCCACTTGTCTAGCACCGTAAAGCACTATAACCTTTTGTTTGTCAAGTCTTTGAATTATATTGGTCTGCAGATTCCGTTGCCATTTCATACCACAAATATACTATTTAACCTCGAATTACTCGAGTGTAATCGAATATTTAGATTTAATTACTCGAATTCACTCGAATCTTTAGGCCTATTTATTCAGCTCTCATAGAGAATTCTATGTCCCAAACCTCTTTCACTTATCACTTGCGAAATTGTTTTATTGCTGAGTTTGCTGTCTAACCAGCTTATCACATCAAAATAAAAAAACGGCCGTTGTTCAAATTTATCTTGAGCTACTATATAAAGGGCATCTCTGAGGTTATGCAGTTCATTTTTTACATTTGCTTCTGGTAGTCTTGCACAGATTCGCAGGAAGTTCATTATCTCCTTCTGAAATGCATTCAGCTGTTTATTCCTTGCTAAATACCCGTAGACACTCCGTATGTTTTCGTAGATATATGCATCTTCTCTCAGTTCAAACAATGCTGTTAGTTTCAATATTCTAGCAAATATTTGTAAGTCTGTTCTGCCAGTAGTTGCCTTAGCAAATATGATTTTATCCAAGTACTGTATGCATTTATGGTGATCTCCACTACCAAAATACGCACATGCCGCTTTATAATTCGTCCCATTGATAAAGGCAGCGTCTAGTTGACGGCTATGTTCCGCCATATATGCCCGCCGTGACTCTAGCTCTAATATCGCTCCAGCAAAATTTCCGTTTATTATATACCAGTTTAGTGTATGCGTGAGCATGTACTTGAAGTGAATAACCCTGAGCAGATTTATGTTTTGTAAGCTTGGCCGCATAACTATCGCATTAAACTCCTCAATCACGGATTTATATTTTTCGCTTGCGTTCAGCCTAAATAAGCAGAGCAGCTGATAGTTAAGTAGCTTTAAGTAGACCTCCTCGTAATAGGAATCTAATTTCTCCTTTTTATAAATATGAATTAGCGTAGTAGCATACTTATAGGCCAGTACAAAATCTCGCTGTATATAGTGGTATTGATAGAGTATCCTAGTATACACTATCTTGTCATAAAGTGATAGATCTACGTACTTAATATCACATAGCACTCCTTTAGTCTGAGTCTCTATTTGTCTGTATTCCGTTATGTCTTTGCTAAACCTTTTGGTTAGATAAAATTTCCTTAGATAGAGATACTCTCGCTTTAGCGAAGCGGTAAAAGGCTGTACCTCATGGCTAAACATGTACTGATCCTTATCTTCTGCATCCGCTACTATTTCATGATAATAGGACTCTTCATCTACCAATACAGCTTCGCTCAGTATACCATTACTCTCTTTATAGACCATCGCCTTAGCACGCCACTTCTCTGCTTGCTTACTCAGGTTCATTCCTTTTAGAATAGAGTAGTTTTTCAGCATAGACCGGTACACATCAAAAGGAGTTTCTTTTTGAAGCGTTTTTAGTTGGTTTAGGATTTTGGTATACAACTCTTTTTGTACGTTAGCTCGCTGACTTGGATGAATAGACGCTATACTATTTCTAATACTTTTATAGTCTGATCCCTTATTATTAACTAGGGCAAAGTATAACTGTACATACAGGTAGTTACTGTACGGAGAATGCGACCATTTGCGGGATAAAAAAAGCCGTTGAGACTTATTCATCGCCACTATCAACTCTACAAGACCACTTTCTTCTTTATGTACAATCATTACTATTTTTTAATATATTGACTATCATAATGTTACTATAAAAAAACACATTTATAAATCGTAAATATAATGAAATAATTTATATTGAAATTCGTTTTAAATGATGCTATTCGTGACTCTATTATGTTAAAAACCAGATCAGTCATCACAGGCTCGGGACACCACCTACCTGCTCAGCATATCAAAAACAGTCATTTTGAGAAGAATACGTTTCACAATGAGGACGGTACATTGTTCCAAGCTAGCAATACAGAGATCATTCAAAAGTTTCATACTATCACAGGAATAAAAGAGCGTAGGTACCTAGAGGACAACCTATTATCCTCAGACATGGCTGCGATAGCGGCTGAAAAAGCTATTTTAGATTCAGGAATAGACAGAGAATCAATAGATCAGATAATTCTCGCACACAATTTTGGAGATATTCAATCGGGCAAATCAACTCCCGAAATGATGCCTAGCTTAAGTGCTAAAGTTAAAAACAAATTGGGGATTATAAATCCCAATTGCGTCTGTTATGACATCATATTTGGCTGTCCAGGATGGGTGCAGGCTATGATACAAGCAGATGTGTATATCAAAAGCGGCTATGCCAAGACATGCTTAGTAATAGGTACAGAAAGTCTATCAAGAATGGTAGACCCTGCGGATAGAGATGCTATGATTTTTGCTGATGGAGCAGGTGCAGCGATAGTGACAGCCGTAGAGTCTGAAGAGGAAATAGGAATCATAAACCATAGTAGCGTGACCCACGCAGCACAAGAACTCAACTACCTAAACATGGGCGCTAGCTACAAAAAAGGTAAGGACGAAAAGCTATATATCAAAATGAATGGTAGAAAAATATATAACTATGCTCTCATAGAAGTGCCAAAAGCTATAAAATCGTGTTTGGATAAAGACAATATCGCAATAGACGACATTGGTAAGATTCTGATACACCAAGCTAACGAAAAAATGGATGTAGCTATAGGCAATAGGCTTTACTCCCTTTATGGCCAAGATGAAATGCCACAAAAAAAAATGCCTATGATTATTGATAAAATGGGGAACAACTCGGTAGCTACTGTACCTATTCTTTACGATATGATAGACAAAGGAGTTTTGCCTAGCCACTCTTTCTTACCCAATGAACTTGTCGTTATGGCATCTGTTGGTGCAGGTATGAGTATCAATGCATTCACTTACAGACGACCATGAAAGATACCTTTGGAATACATGATATAGCCTTTAAGGCACCTTCACTATATCTGCCTATCGAGGATCTAGCTATTGCTAGGGACATAGATCCTGCCAAACTTATACACGGACTAGGTCTTAAAAAAATGTCAGTATGTGACGTAGATGAAGATATTATAACACTGGCTGCCAGTTCTGTGATACAACTTTTAGAACAAAACCCAGATCTAAAAGTAACTGATATAGGGCGAATATATGTAGGTACAGAGAGCAGCATAGATGGGTCAAAACCAATAGGCACTTACGTCCATGGACTGGTACAGCAGTATTTTGATTCTAAAGGAAAAGATACGACCGGGATAAATCACATCGATGTGGTAGACATGACCTTTGCCTGCATAGGAGCAGTGGACGCCGTGCACAACTCGCTATACTACCTGTATGCTAACCCAGACAAAGTAGCTATAGTAGTAGCCGCTGACATAGCAAACTATGACCTAGACTCACCAGGCGAATACACACAGGGTGCAGGAGCTGTAGCCGTTCTGTTATCCAAAAACCCTTCTTTAGTGTCGATATCTGACAAGTGGGGTGTTTCGGTGAAAAATGAACACGACTTTTTTAAACCAATCCGGTATCAAAAAGTAAATGGAGAAATACTAGAGATACATGACGAGAAACCCATTTTTGATGGCCAACTATCTAACACGGTATATCAAAACAGAATAACAGAGGCTTGGCAACATTTCCGTTCAAATGAACTCATAGAAAACTATGATCAGCTTATTTTCCACTTGCCGTACGCGTACCATGGAAGAAGAATAATAACACCTCTGCTACAGCAAGAATTAGAAACGGAAGGTACTTTTGACGCTATCTGTGCGGAGAATGATATAGACCCTAAGGATGAGCAGGTATCGCGTCTTTTTTCTAAGACTCCCTATTATAAAAACTGGGTAAAGGCCACCATAGCAGAAGGAGATAAGTTGTCGTCAGATATGGGGAATCTATATACGGCTAGTATCTTTTTAAGTCTGGTAAGCTACTGCCTCTCAGATACTGTACAAACAGACAAAGAGTTACTGTTCTTTGCGTATGGAAGCGGTTCTAAGGCTAAAGTGTTTACAGGTAAGGTTCAGCCCCAATGCAAAGAAAAGTCATCATCATGGGATATAGCTAGACATCTTGAAGGCCGGGTAAAAATAACTTTTGACGAGTATATCGCATTGCGTAAAAAGGAACTCAAAACACCCTTAGCAAAGACGAATGCTATAGTGCAAGAATCTTCTGGAATTACGCCTACCAACAAGTTTGAACGGACATACGTGTTGAAAGCTTAGACAAGCTAAGCTTTCTTAAAGCCCTTTACTAACCCAACAACACCAGCACCTGCTAAACTCTTTATCACTATTCCAGGCACAAGTTCTGCAAGTGTTTCTAATCCTTTACTAAACGAGCCCGTAAAGTAGGCCAGCCACATGACGCCTAGTAAAACAATTACTAATTGTATCTGTGTTATGTAGACTAAAGTTGAAAAAAACGTATTAGACGTTGGCTTAGGCACTACAGCAGCCAAAATAAAACCCACAAAAAACCCCAATGGCCAAGAACTGAAATAGTCCCAGCCTGCTCCTCCATTGAAAACGGAAAATCCTGCGATGCCTAAAGAAAGATAAACAGCTATAAAGACAAGCTTCCAAGGTCCAGGTAAATAAAAATATGCCAATCCGAGAAATAGTGTCTGTAGGGTAAATGAGACTGTTCCTCCTAAGTCTAAGTCTATTTTGGCTCCGAGAATAACTAGCAATAAAAAAGCACCCGCTACTAGCGAGTGCTTTCCATTTAATCTCTTATTCCAACTATTTTTGAGCATCAGCATAAGCAAATACCTTTTTCAAAATATCCGTAGTACGAGCTATAGGATTCACTCGTATTTTATCTTCTTCGAGTTTTACCTGACTAAATAATGCTGTCATTGCCTTATCCGTAACATATTCGTTTAAGTCTGTTTTTACACTCTTACCCATTACTGTATTATATGCACCCGTCACTTTAGTCCACGGTTTGTTGATGTTTACCTTGTCCAAGGATCTTTTTATCACTGGCTGAAATTTGCTTTTTAAACTGCTTGACGTAGCTCTTTGTAAATAAGCAGTTCCTGCACCTTCACCCCCAGTTACTACACCTATAGCATCACTTATGCTCATAGAAGTAATGGCATTTATAAAGATAGGCTTCGCTTCTGCCATTGCATTTTCTGCTCCAGCATTCATAGCTACTTCTACTTTAGTCAGGTATGGTCCAGCTAGTGCATTCGTTATAGGATTGGCCTTTATTTTAGCTACAGCATTCTGTACTTCATCAGGCATTAGTATTTTATACGCTGCGTTTTTAAAAAAGCCGTCTTTCTTCCCTAAAAATGAAGTTCCGCTAGTCACCCCTTTTGCCAATGCTTGTTTTAGACCAGAAGCCGCTTCACCTTGTGTGATTCCTGCTAGTCCACCACCAGCGGTACCTGAATTTATCACATCCAAAATCTCATCACACGATGACATTGAGAATACAACTAAGAATGCTAAAATTAATTTTTTCATACTGTATTTTCTTTATAATTAATGCTTTGAAAACTTCAAAAGTAATGCCTCAAACTTAGGGCTGCAGAAAACTTTCGTAAATTACATCCATAATATTGGTTCTTACTCCATCTCTTATAAGCTTTTTATTCTCCTGAGTAGGGTAGACTCTATTGCTTAAAAAAACATAAACAAGATCATACTGAGGATCCGCCCATACCATAGTACCAGTAAAACCTGTATGTCCGAAGCATTTGGCTGAAGCCAAGTCAGATGCTGGATTTACCCTACTTCTATTCATTTCGGGCTTATCCCATCCTATCCCTCTTCGAGAGTCAGAAGACTGTTTTGCAGTAAATGTTTCAATGGTTGATTTCTTTAAATATCGTACATTATTATATACGCCTCCATTTAAGAGCATCTGCACTAGAGCAGCTAGAGACTCCGCATTACCAAATAGGCCAGCATGACCAGATACCCCGCCTAACATAGCCGCCCCAGGATCATGCACCGTACCATGTACCAGGCCCTTTCTCATATCTGGGCTCAATGAGGTGGGTACTATTTCTGTTAAGTCGAATTTGTTTAAAGGTAAAAACGTAAGTCTATCTATACCCATAGGTTCGTAATATAAAGTATTAACGAGGTCTTGGAAATCAGTACCCGTTACTCGCTCTATAAGTTCCTTCATGAGTATCATCCCTAAGTCACTATACTTATACTTACCTACTGCAGAGATCTCAGAATCATAAATCCGCTCTAGAATACGGCTCTTGTAAGTGTCTAATATAAATAAATTATTCCCTACATCTATGGTATGTGTCTCCGTGGCTACACTCGAATATACAGCGTCGTAGATAGTAATGTCTTCAGTGGTCTCCTTATAAAAGGGAATCCAGTCTTTTAAACCAGCTTTGTGCTCCAGCACATGTTTAATAGTCATATTAGACTTATTAGTTCTTTCTAATTCTGGAAGATACTTTGCCATTTTATCGTCTATAGATAAGCGACCGTCTTCTACCAGTTTCATGATAGTCAGCGTAGTAGCCGCTACTTTAGTAATAGACGCTAAATCGTATAAATCTGAGTTTTTTACAGCTTGTTCGCTATTAAAGGTATGTTTTCCGAAACTCTTATTGTATACTATTCTGCCACTTTTAGCTACCAGCACTTGGCATCCTGGAGTAGCACCACTTCTCACAGCTCTATTTGCTATATCCTCTATTTTTTCTAGTGTGGTACTAGACATTCCTACCTCTTCCGGTATTCCATCACTGAGCTCGCTTATAGCAAGTGTAGTGACACCCATATTTAAGATGTACTCATGACCTACAGTGACTGGCAAAGTGCCATTCACACCTATGACACCGTATATAGCTTGAGCTGCTTTTATATGATGAGCATCTTGGTCCTCGTATGCCAAAAGCATCGTTTTTTGATTGTTAAACTTCTTAAGATTGTATGGGTTTCCGAAGTTAACTACCACAGTATTGTCAGTAGTAGCCGTACTATTTATAAACCTAGCTGTCTCACTAGTCACACCAAAATCAGGTGGATACTTACTCATAGTGTGCAGAGAAACTATGGTATAATCGTAGTTTGACATTTTCTGTTTTAACTCTGTAAATTGAGCCGCACTTGCATCCTTGCTTATACTCACTGCAGTCACATTACCCAAAGACACAAGTTCGCTCTGAAACTTAGTCTTATTCCCATTTCCTATAGCTATAGAAAGTACGCGTTTGTATTCTGTAGGGTGAAATGGTAGAAGGAGCTTTTCATCTTTAACTAAGCACAGTTCTTGCTCCACTAATTGATAGTTTACATGTTTTGCTTTAGTGCTATTCAGGTCTTCCTCTATGTTGTACTCATTTAATGTTTGAAAATCATGCAAGCCCATAGCGTGCTTGTAATTTAATATTTTAAGCACTTTGCTCCACACATAATCTTCACTTAATCTGCCGCTTGCCATAGCTTGCCTCATCAGTCGTTTAGCTTTAGGGATATCTCCTGGGGAAAGCAGGATATCGTTTCCTGCCATCAGAGCCTTTAACTCTAGCTCTCCATCAGGATGATACTTAGCCACTCCTTGCATATTAAGTGCATCTGTAAAAGACAAACCAGTGAAACCCATATCGCGTCTTAGAATACCGTTTATGGCTTTATCAGATATACTCATAGCTATATTCTTTCGGCTATCTATAGCTGGAATATACAAGTGAGCAGTCATCACGCTCATTACTCCTTGTTTGGTCAGATATTGGAAAGGTATAAACTCTACTTCCCTAAGCCGTTTCATGCTATGATTTATAACGGGAAGATCTTTGTGCGAGTCCACATCTGTATCACCGTGGCCAGGAAAGTGCTTGGCACAAGCTATAATTCCCGCATCCTGCATTCCGCTGGCATATGCCCATCCTTTAACTGAGACATTATCAGGGTCCTCTCCAAATGACCTGTAATTAATAACTGGATTATCCGGATTGTTATTTACATCTATAACTGGAGCAAAATTTACATGAATTCCCATTCTCTTGCATTGTCGGCCTATTTCTTTGCCCATTTCATATATTACTCCCTCATTTTGTATGCTACCCAGGCCTAACTGGTATGGATATGAGATAGTATTAGACAGACGCATGGCTAGTCCCCACTCCCCGTCTATAGCTACCAGCATTTTTGTCTTAGACATCGCTTGGTATTTATTTGTGAGTTGTACCTGTTGGGTAGGGTTTCCTTTAAAAAAAATTAAACCACCCACTTGATGGTCCTCTATTAATTTTTCGACTGAAGCTAGATGTTGTGCTCCATAGGTGGGCCTTACCTCTATCATAAAAAGCTGCGAAAGACGCTCATCTATACTCATAGAGTCAAAGGTGTTTTGAGCCCAAGTGCTGCTTTGCTCATTGGGAACGTTAGTAGGAGGGGCAAAAAGTGCCGAAGAGGAAAGTAGAAATAGAAGTATTACTGTGTACTTAAGCATTTTTATAATATGTAGGCCAATTAGTGTACCTAAGCACAAAATAGCTCTTAAATGCCTGAAAATCAGCAATGGAGTCACACTTACTTATAAACGTAAGTGTGTGTTAAATAGTACAGAGAGTTTTTAAGCTAACTGAGGATTACCCAGCTTTCTTAAAAACACCAAGTGAGAAATAAAGGCTTCTCGCAAAGTATCAAATTCTTGATAGTTGATACCATGCTTATTAGCTGTCTGCTTCACTATATCATACAATTTAGGGTAATGGGCGTGAGATACATTAGGAAATAAGTGATGAATCACTTGATAATTTAAGCCTCCACAATACCAAGTGAGTGCTTTATTCTTAACAGCAAAATCAAAGGTATTATGAATTTGGTGCACTGTCCACTCATCTTCAGAAGTACCTGTAAACTTATCGTGATTTGATAAATCAAACTTATCTACAACGTGTGCTAATGAGAATATAACTGCGAGTATCCACCCTGCAATAAATTCTACTACAAAGGCTCCTATTAATACTTGCCAAAAAGCAAAGTCTAAGAATACCATCGGAATCACAATCATATAGGTAAGAAATATTATCTTAAAGATTACCATCTCACCGTACTCTTTAACTATTTGCATTCCTTTTGCCTTATTTAGGCCTTTTCTTCTGTATTCAGCATATTTGGTGAAATCAGCAAAGAACCAACCCAAAGTAAGAAATCCATAAAAAAATGCCCAATACACATGCTGAAACTTATGTATCTTGTTTCTTGGTGCATCTTTAGTAAAACGAAATAACCCTTTACCATGAACATCTTCGTCGTGCTCATAGATATTAGTATAGGTATGATGTAAGCGGTTATGCTGATTTATCCAGTTACTAGAGCTTACACCTAAAATATCTGCGGTATGGCCGAAAATCTTGTTTACAGTCTTGTTTTTTGAAAATGATCCGTGATTAGCATCGTGCATCAGGCCCATTCCTATACCTGCTTTAGCAAACCCCATAATCACACACAGTGCTAGTGCGGACCAGATAGATAAGCCTAAAAAAAGAATAGCTAAATAAGCTCCAAAGAAGCTAGTTAATAAAATAACTGCTTTCACCTTTAATGAAGGAGTTGCAAATTTAGAGATTTTAGTTTCTCTAAAGTACATCTCTACGTTTTTTCTAAGCTCACGACTAAAATCAGTGGCTGACTTGAATTTTGGTAAAACTATGTTTGACATCTAGTGCAAAGGTATATTAATTTAAGAAAATAATTTTTTTCGGTCTTAGTACCGAGTACCAGTTAAACCCTTGCAATCTGCTTTTGTTTTCCGGAAATTTTTCTATTGGATAAAAAGCAGCCTTTGGCTTGTTCTTAAATACAATAGTACGTATACGACTGCTGGTGTCAATATTGATAGTCATCCTACCACATATCACGTCATTCACTCCAGAATATTTAGCACTGTCCTCTAGTGCATAATATATACTCTGTCCATTCCCATCTACATCTACTTTGTAAATTTTTCCATTAATAAAAAATGCTTCTAAATGCTTCCCTTTTATCTGATTATATAGCTTATTGAGGTCTCGCTCTATCACATAACCGTTTCGATACGCCTCTAAACGCTCGATTCCATCTTTATTTCTAAACACCAGTATTGTATCTCCTGTTATCTGATTGCTGTCCGCCCATAGTATGGGGTTAATATAAAAACCGATAGTACTGTCCGTAAAATTATACTCCATAGAGTCTGAAACCGCCTGCATATCAGACTTATATAATTTTACAGATCGGTAAGCTGTTAATCTTCTTTTTTTGCCCTCCAAAGTGTCGGCTAAATCTATAAATGTATCTGCTCTAAAGTATAGAGAATCACCCTCCATGCTTTTAATAGCACGAGGACTACCTGTTACCATGGTAATTTTTTCTAGTCTCTGATACCTACCATAATTTCCATATATAGCTACTTTCTCTGAAGTGTCTATCATAGATATATTACCAAAAGCTTCCCCAAAACCTGTGTTACGATAATACATCATACTGTCAGCGATAAGCTTATTACTTTCTCCTTCTATGTATGCCCCTTTACTAAACTGAGATATCTCCTTTTCGGTATTATACCACCCGTACTGGCAATAGATGGTGTTTTCTTCTGAGCGAATGTAAGTAGGTCCTAAAAAAGTAGCCACTTTAGATTTTGTGTTGTACTTCAGTGTGTCGCTCTCCATAGTATACTCAGGATTAGCAAGTTGCACACTGTCCTTAAAAAAGAACTCTTTGCTCCTACTGAAGTATGTACCCCTCTTGCTATATAGTCTGTCCTCGCCATTTACGATGTTTCCGCCAGTGGTATAATAGCCTACTTTATCCACCATGTTATAATTTAACTGATCAGTAGTGAGAGTCATCTTACCATCTGTAAGCCTTACGTTTTTGCTTACTTTAGCTAGTCGCGTGTCTCCATCATATTCTAGGTAGTTTCCCCATAAGTCTAGTGTATCTCTCTGTCGTATATATATATCACCGAAAGCCTCTATCTTGTTTACATCCTCATAAAAACGAGCACTATCGCAGTCCAAGAGCATATTGCCTTGTTTAAAACGTACATTTCCTCTACAGATTTGATATCTCCCTACCTCTTGATTATAGATAAGCTCATCAGAACTTAGTATTTCTATCTTAGACTTTTTTGTTATATCCTTATTCTGGCTTAGCACAGCAAGGCACAAAAGGGTAAGTATGCATGTTAAAAAGTGTTTAACCATATAAAATCGAGGCAAAATTAGTCGTATCCTTTATGTTTGTTCTTTAATAAAACACAAACATCGTGCTGCAAAAGTTAAAGTCCTTTATATCAGAACACCAATTATTGGAAAAATCAGACCAAGTAGCTCTAGCTATCAGTGGAGGGAAGGATTCTGTATTTGCTGCTCATATGCTGTCTGCATTAGAAATCCCTTTTATAATGGTCCATTTAAACTTTAGCCTGAGGGCTGAGGAAAGTGATAGGGACGAACTTTTCGTGGCAGATCTTGCTGCTGATCTGCCTTATTGCAAAGCTCTTTTCTCCAAGAAGGTAAATACTATCGCTCATGCTCAAAAGAATAAGCTAAACACCCAGCTATCTGCGAGAGAACTGCGTTACTCCTATTTCTATGAACTAAAAGAACAAGGATTATACACTAAGCTTATCACCGCTCATCACTCAAACGACCAAGTAGAAACTTTTTTCATTAATATAAACCGCTCAGCAGGTTTGGCAGGTTTAGCTGCTATTCCATTGAAAAGAGATTATATAATAAGACCTTTTCTTCCATTTACTAGTAAAGAGATAATGGGCTATCTTAATGAACATAGTATTTCTTATTGCGAGGATAGCTCTAATTCCTCTGAGAAATATTTAAGGAATAGCATACGACACTCCGTTTTGCCTCACGTAGAAGACAAATTGCCCGGTTTTAGGGCTCAGGTACAAAAGAGCATCTCCCATCTTAGAAGTGAGAATACCATACTCCAGCACTTTATAAAGGACTTTGAGCAAGAACATTTCATCTCCTCGTCAAACACCGTAATAGCCTCTAAATCAGCACTTGTTAGTTTTCCACACCTTGAAGTTTTATTGTATCGAATATTAGACAAGTACAATTTTAATCCCTCTGTATGCGAGCAGATAGCTCAAAGTTTAAAAGCAGAAGGTGGCCGCATATTTGAATCTTCCACTCATATACTATCCACAGACACAAAAAATATTCAGATTCGCAAAAAAAAAACAGACCTACGTGAATCTATCGCTGTTACTGGCCCTGGCAACTATTCGCTTAGCGATAACACCCTCGCAATACAAAGTGCCTCTGACATCGTATTTTCAGATAACCCCTATAAAGAAATAGTGAGTATAGACGAAAGTCTTTTTCCACTTACACTGAGATTTTGGAAAACCGGAGACAAAATACAGCCTCTAGGTATGAAGGGTAGCAAACTACTTAGCGACTTTTTTACTGATCAGAAAATAAATGTTCTGAAAAAGAGAGAAATTCCACTCCTTTGTAAGGAAGACGAAGTTGTATGGATAGTAGGATATCGAATTTCTGAGAAGATAAAAACACAAAATAACAAGTCACTTTACTCGTTATTATATACCTTCGAAAAATAATGTCTTATTTTTATAGGGTGCAACGAAGCAATACTCTCAGTAATCTACTTATTAAAATATATGAAATCTATAGCTTTTAGACTTTTACTAGCTCTGGTGTTTGCCGCTTCACTATTTAGCTCTGCCAAAGCCGATCATATCATAGGGTCTGATATGACATACGAGTGTGCAGATACCCCGGGTGTGTACACTATTATATTTAACTTCTATCGTGACTGCAATGGGTGTTATGTCTTAGGGCAGACTCCTAGATGTGGCACTACAGAAAACTGCGGTAGTAGCTCTACAGCTCCTACAAGCTTATCCTTACGCTGCACCACGACTGGGAAGACAGCAAGCTTAGGTACAGTGAATATGACCCGCACAGGCATAGTAGACATTACTACAACCTGTAACTCAGCAAAAAGTAGATGTGAGCAGCCTTGCAACGGCACATTTCCTCACGGAATAGAAAAACACACTTTCGAAGGGACCATAGATATGCGAAGTGAGATAGCTGCCGGCTGCTGTGATTTTGAAATATCTGTACGCTTAGCAGTAAGAAATGCAGGAATAACTACAGGTCAAAGGCAGCAATGGTTTTATACTTCTTGTGAAATTAATGCTTGTGCCGCTCCATGCAATTCTTCTCCAAATCTATCAAATGATCCCGTAGCAATACTCTGTTGTGATCAGCCATTTACTTTTAATAATGGTGCGGTAGATACCTCTGATAGAGATTCTATTAGCTACTCCTTTGTTAAGGCACTTCAAAACAGAGGTACTGAGTGTAATTACGCCACGCCACGTACTTACCTAGACCCTATTACACCATACTACCCCCCTGGTACTAGTTATCCACTAGCCATTCCTGGAGCGAACCCACCCATAGGTACTTACCTAGACCCTGTCAGTGGAGACTTAATTTTCACACCTACGAACTGCTCGGAGGTAGCCGTAGTAGTAATACAAATGACAGAGTGGCGAAAAGACTCTGTTGGCGTATACCGGCAAATAGGAGTCACCCGAAGGGATATGCAGGTAATAGTAATGAGCTGTCCCAATAATAATCCGCCCATAGTAGAGGGTCCGTACGGATACAATGTCTGCGAAGGAAGTCAATTGTGTTTTAATATAACCACTGACGACCCTGCCTACGTACCGCCACCACCAGCATCTATGCCTCCACCGGATAGTGTTAAAATATCTTGGAACGGCGGTATCCCTGGTGCTACATTCGTGGTGACTAACCCTACAGCACTCCTCCAAACAGGTAGATTTTGCTGGACTCCTGCAGAAGGTGTAGCGTCATCACTGCCCTATAATTTTACCGTTACAGCAAGAGATAATGCATGTCCGCTAAACGCCCTGTCTGTCCGTTCGTTTAGAGTAACAGTAAAACCAAAAGCAAGAGGTGATATTAATATAGATACGATGGACTGTGGTATATACCCCCACACCGTAGATCTGGAAACTGGATTTAGAGGTAATGCCTCATATCTGTGGACTGTTTTAGATTCTAATAAACTAGAAATCTTTGACCGTGATGTATTCACGTTTGCTTCTAATGGTACCATCACGTCTACCCGTAAGAGTGATACCCTGAAATTTAAAAAAGGAGGCAAATACTTCGTACGTTTAAACCTCAATAACAGCCCACTTAATTGTCCTA
>Ga0222644_1000341_pt1 | contig 16355 bp, 9 predicted proteins | sample AntAcemetagen291_FD_179800 | JGI IMG/M metagenome (GOLD analysis project Ga0222644, IMG submission 179800) | Saline water microbial communities from Ace Lake, Antarctica - #291 | ecosystem: Environmental > Aquatic > Non-marine Saline and Alkaline > Saline | place: Antarctica: Ace Lake | collected...
TCTTTTTTAGTAAAAATAGCCCATTCTAGCTCAAAAAAGCTGAAATCATGAAATCGAAAAATGACTGTAGTCGATTGTTTTACAGTTATTTACGGGGAATACTATTTTCTTAACGCAACACTACTGAGTTCTAAACGTTAAAGTGGCTACTAGTAATTGTAAGAATCCAGAGGATACTAATGCAGATGTTATTTTTAAGTAGTTAGTTTATGACGCAGCAGACATGTCGGCTAATCTATATGATGCTGATTTAGCCCTTTGTACGGAGATACTAATAAAGATGGACTTACAGACTTACTGCTTGTATATACTAATTTTGGAGTTCCTTATGGTAGGCTAAGTTTAAGGAGATTAAGAGTAGGAGTCTATACTCTGCGAGTAGATGATAATTGCACTTATACTGGCTAAAGTGTTAAGTCACAATAACCGAATAGAAAGGAGAGTTATTTGTGACGCTCCATCTAAGTAGTTATTCATTTTGGTTAGACTAGGTATAAAGTCAAATAAATTCTGTTGATTTGACGACATGAAAAAAATGGCTCTGCATTGGCAGGTTATCATAGCGTTAGTTTTAGGGATAGTCTACTCTGTCTTTGCTGTACAGCTTGGGTGGGTACAGTTCACCTCTGACTATATAGCTCCTTTCGGAAAAATATTTGTTAATGTACTGAAGCTGATAGCAGTGCCTATGGTACTTTTTTCCATTATAGCAGGTATCGGTAGTCTTAAAAATATACATCAACTGGGTAGAGTGGGTGTCAAGACTCTACTAATATACGTGGGTACTACTATGAGTGCTATTCTTATAGGGTTATTATTTGTCAATTTGATTAAGCCAGGTACTTTTCCCTCAGATGAGTCTCGAATAGAAAAACGAATAGAGTATGAGCTATGGCTTGCGGGGACTCCAGCGGCACCTAGATTAGACGATGTAAGTTTCCTTACCGATGAGAAGTACGCTAGTCAGGTGGCTTTAGTAAAAGAACGTTTAGCTATTTCCACCATAGATGCGGATACACAAGATAAATTAAATAAAGCAGCAGCAGAGAAGGTGAAAGGGCCATTAGCTAAGGTTGTAGATATTTTCCCTTCTAATATAGTTTATGCTATTTCAGATAAAGATGGCGGTTCTAATATGCTACAGGTGATCTTCTTTGCTATCTTTTTTGGAGTGATATTAGTAAAATTACCAAAGAAGCACGCCAAGCCTGTACGTAAGGTGGTCAATGGGTTGAATGAGGTTTTTATAGCTATGATTAATGCCGTGATTAAAATTATGCCGATTTTTGTTTTTGCTCTTATGGCTGGTAGTCTGGTAAAGTCTGCAGGTGACAGTCTAGACAAATTAAAAGAGCAGCTCTTTTTTCTCGGACATTACTCTTGGGTTTTAGTACTCGCTCTTGTAGTAGTTGCATTTGTTTACTACCCATTACTAGTGCACCTTTTTGCTAAAAAAATATCTGTCAAGCAATTTCTTAAAGGAATCAGAGAAGCACAGCTTACGGCGTTTAGTACGAGCAGCAGTATGGCTACACTTCCCGTCACTATGGACTGTGTGAATGATAATTTGCACGTACCTAAGCCTATATCTAGTTTTGTATTACCCATAGGTGCCACTGTAAATATGGACGGTACTAGCTTATATCAAGCAGTAGCGGTAGTAGCTATGGCTCAGTTTCATATGATTGATTTAAGCTTTACACAGCAGATGGTGATTGTGCTTACGGCTACACTAGCTAGTATAGGAGCCGCCGCTGTGCCTAGTGCAGGTTTAGTACTTATGATAGTAGTACTGGAGAGTGTGGGACTTAATCCTGCGTGGATAGCTATCATATTGCCTGTGGATCGGATATTGGATATGTGTCGTACGGTAGTAAATGTCACAGGAGATGCTACAGTTTCTTCCATAGTAGCGTCTACAGAGGAACTAGAAATGACAGATAGTAAAGAATAAGCTTCAGAGAGAGGGAATTAAACATTACTTTAAAATGTCATATTAGTAAATACGTTTATGAGTTTCAATCGTTCTATTTGCAAATAATAAAATCAATGAAAAATATAATATATATACTTGGGTTTTTAGGATTAGCATCTAATGCGTGGGCACAATGTGCTACTGATGAGTACAATAGAAGTCTCGTAGAGGGTCAGCTCGCTGAGGGTCAAACTGCTGTGGAGTACTTCGAAGAGCAACGAGATTTTGAATATCAAGAGACTGTAGATTTGAAAAACAAAAAGGCAATCCGCACAGTACCTGTAGTTTTTCATATACTTCACGCATATGGGGAGGAGAACATTAGCAAAGAACAAATAGAAGATCAGATTAGAATAATCAATGAAGACTTTCAACGTCAGAATGCGGATGCCTCAAAAACACGAAGTACTTTTACTGGCAGAGCAGCTAACTTTGAGCTTGAGTTTAAGCTGGCACGTATAGCACCTGATGGATCTTGTACGGAGGGAATCACACGTAAGTATGATCCAGTGAATATGATAGAAGACCGCGATGACAATGTGGAATCTGCAAAAGCTTCTATAGCTGCTTGGGATAGACACAAGTACTTAAATATCTGGATAGTAAAAGAAATACAAAGTAGTTCTGAAGGTACAATACTAGGATATGCTCAGTTTCCTGGGCAGCAAGCAAGTACAGATGGGATAGTAATGATACATAACAGAGTGGGATCTATAGGAAGTGCTAGTTTCTCAGATAAAGGGCGTACGTTAACCCATGAAATAGGTCATTGGTTAGGATTGTACCACCCGTTTCAGGGAGGGTGTTTCGGTGGAGATGGAGTGTCGGATACACCTCCAGTAGCTAATGCTTCTTATGGTTGCACGGCAAGTCAGAATCCAAATACGTGTACTAACGATAACCCTGATGAGCCAGATATGGTAGAAAATTTCATGGATTATGCGAATGGTCAATGTATGAATGCATTTACCAATGGACAGCTTGCTAGAGCTAACGGATTCTTAGGTAGTACAAATGGTAGATCACGAGTAGTGGCTAGCAGTAATCTCATAGCTACTGGTGTGAATACCTCACCTACTTGTGGTCCTATAGCAGATTTTTGGTACAGTAGTGAGCAGATTCTGATCTGTGAAGGAGGTAATGTGGAGTTTAAAGATTTGAGCTATAACGGACCCATTTCAGAACGTACGTGGACATTTGAAGGTGGCACACCGGCGACATCAGCAGCTCCTAATCCTGTGATAATATATACTACAGCAGGCGTATATAAGGTAGAGTTAGAAGTAGGTAACAGTGAAGGTACAGATATTATTACTCGTGCTTTTTTTATTATTGTAAGACCTAGTACTGCACAATATTCTGTGCCCTTAGGTGAAGATTTTGAAGATAAATCTTCTATAAACTCATGGCAATTAGAGACAAGAAATGACTACGGCTGGAAGAGAAGTATAGCTCGTGGATTCTCCGGAACTAGTTCTATTCAAGCTATTGTAGATGAGAATACTCCAAGAGGTGGGCGTTTTTCTGTTACAACTTTACCCGTAGACTTAGCATCTTATCCCAATGAAGCAAATCTGCATTTCAAATATGCGTATGCCAGAAGGACTAGTGCGAATTCAGAGATACTACTCGTACTGGCATCTACAGATTGTGGTGAAAGCTGGAATACGTTAGAAGTAATGAATGGATCAAAGCTTGAGACTAGTGCCATGAGTCCTGATTGGTTGCCTACTAGTACAAATGATTGGATGAGCAAAGAGGTCAGTCTCAGTCGGTATGCTGACGCTGAAAATCTACTTATTCGTTTTGATGTGATACCTAATCAAGGGAATTCTGTACTATTAGACGACATTAATTTCGGTAAATTTGCACTCTCTGTCCCTACCTATGAAAGTGACCTAGACCTAGCGTTAGTGCCGAACCCCGCACAAAATAAAGTTCAATTAAAAGGTTTAGAAAAATATGCTAATGCCAGAGTTTCTATTGTGGATATCACAGGACGATTACTTTTGCAGCAAAAATTAGGCTCACATAACACGACTATTAACACAGAGACTTTAGTCAATGGGGTGTATAGCGTACTAGTGTTAAGCGAAAATAAAAGCTGGTCTAAGAAGCTTATAATTAATAAATAATGTCAAAAAATCTAGTCATAGTCGAGTCGCCTGCGAAAGCAAAAACCATAGAGAAATTCCTCGGTAAGGATTATACGGTTAAGTCCAGTTTTGGACATATTCGTGACTTAGCCAAAGGTGATGGAGCTATAGACGTAGAGAAAGGATACCTACCTAATTACATAGTATCTCCAGATAAGAAGAAAATAGTAGCAGAGCTGAAGAAACTAGCTAAAGGTGCCGATATGGTATGGCTAGCATCGGATGAGGATCGTGAGGGAGAGGCCATATCTTGGCACCTTTCAGAGGTATTAGGACTCAAGCCTAGTAATACAAAACGTATTGTTTTTCATGAAATCACGAAAACAGCGATATTGCACGCTATCGAGAACCCAAGAGATATAGATCAGAATCTGGTAAATGCTCAGCAAGCTCGTCGTATTCTGGATAGATTAGTAGGATTTCAGCTTTCACCAGTATTATGGAGAAAAATAAAGCCGAGTCTAAGTGCTGGTAGAGTGCAGAGTGTGGCAGTACGCCTCATAGTAGAACGTGAGCGTGAGATTCAAGCGTTTACCACTAGTTCATCTTTTAAAATACAAGGCCAATTCGAAGCCAGTAGTAAAACTATAAAAGCTGACGTGAGTAAGCGACCTACTAATGTCGCAGATGCTAATGCCTTTTTAGAAAGTTGTAATGGAGCTGAGTTTAGTGTAGGGGAAATCACTATTAAACCTGCTAAACGCAGCCCAGCTGCACCCTTTACTACCTCTACGCTACAGCAGGAAGCCAGCAGAAAACTAGGATATAATGTGAGTAAGACTATGATGCTAGCTCAGCGATTATATGAAAATGGACACATCACTTATATGAGAACTGACTCAGTTAATTTATCTGAATTTGCCCGTATAAGTGCCAAAGAGAGTATCACTAAGGAGTTTGGGGCAGCGTACTCATATCCCCGAAAGTATACTACTAAAAACGATAGTGCTCAAGAAGCTCACGAAGCCATTAGACCTACAGATTTTGATGTGAATGATGCTGGAGATGATGACGGACAGCGTAGATTATACCAGCTGATATGGAAACGAGCAATATCCTCACAGATGAGTGAAGCTCAGCTAGAGCGTACTACCATAGATATCGTGAATGATAAAAATAGTGATGTTTTTAAGGCTAAAGGTGAAGTAATAAAATTTGACGGTTTTCTGAAGGTATACTTAGAGGGCACGGACGAAGAAGACGAAGAAGAAGATAGCGGATTACTGCCCAAGGTGACCCAAGGCCAGAGCCTAGGTATGATAGATATACGAGCTACACAGAGATATACTAGACCTCCAGCTAGATTTACTGAAGCTAGTCTAGTAAAAAGATTAGAAGAGTTAGGTATAGGTAGACCGAGTACTTACGCACCTACTATAAGCACTGTACAGAAGCGTGGATATGTAGTGAAAGATGATATAGAAGGGAATACTAGAGAGTATCAAAATCTCGTATTAGTAAATGGTAAAGTAACTCAGGAGACACTTTCTGAAAACTATGGTGCAGATAGAAATAAAATGCACCCAAGTGATATCGGTAAAGTAGTTACCGAGTTCTTGATAGAGCATTTTGGTAAGGTGATGGATTACGGTTTCACCGCCTCCGTAGAAAAAGAGTTTGATGAAATAGCGGATGGAATGAAAAATTGGTCAGAGATGATTGATACCTTTTACAAGCCGTTTCACAAAACGGTAGAAGATACACTAGAGACCGCAGAGCGTGCTACGGGTGAGCGTTCACTTGGAGATGATCCTAAGTCAGGTAAGCCTATCATAGTGCGAATAGGTAGATTTGGTCCTATGGTGCAGATAGGAGAACAAGATGATGAAGATAAACCTCGTTTTGCTAGTCTAGCTAAAGGCCAAAATATAGATAATATCACGCTAGATCAGGCCTTAGACCTCTTCAAGATGCCACGTATCTTAGGTGAGTTAGAAGAGAAGCCCGTAAAGGCTAATATTGGGAGATTTGGTCCTTATATACAGCACGATAAGCTATTCGTATCTATTCCTAAGGAAGAAGATGTGATGGAGATAGAGATAGAAAGAGCTATTGAGCTTGTATTGGCTAAGCGTCAAGCAGATTTAGATCGTATCATCAAGAAATTTGAGGAGGATCCAGATACACAGATACTTAACGGGAGATGGGGCCCATTTATTAAAAGTGGAAAAAATAATTTTAAACTACCCAAAGACCTTGAAGACCCAGCTAAGCTTACCCTAGAAGAGGTGAAGCACATTATGGAAAATCAACCAGCTAAAGGTAGGAAAGCACCAGTGAAAAAGACTATAGTTAAGAAGCCATCAGCCAAGAAGCCATCAGCCAAAAAGAAGCCAGTAGCTAAGAAGAAGTAGTCATAGGTTTTTGAGAGTGTGCTATTTCTAGTGCATGTAAATAGATGTATGGATTATTACTGTCATCATTTGAGTGCATATACCTCTTTTGTCAAAAAAAACACCTTGATTTGGTGCAACTATTGCCTGAATGATAAACGAAAAGGATCTAAAAAACATGGTATATTTACTAGATGACTCTGATGAGCGTGTAGTAGAACATATAGAATCCAAGATTTCAAGTTTAGGAGTAGCTGCTATTCCTTTTCTAGAGAAAATATGGCCGGAGGATAAGAGCACAAAAAGACAAGAGAAAATGGTCGCTCTTATTAAACTTATACAGCAGCAGGAGCTTTCAGAGGAACTTTCTGCTTGGGTAGATACAGAAGATCAAGACTTGCTAGAAGGTATTCTGGTAGTGAATAAATTAATCGATCCCGATGTAGATAGACAGTTAATAGATAATCAGCTAGATAAAATAAAACTGGATGCGTGGCTGGAGCTTAATTATAATCTTACTTCATTCGAAAAAGTCAAGGTACTAAACCGTATTTTTTTTGAAGAACACTCATTTAGCGGTGATACAGAAAACTATCATCAGAGTAAAAACTCTTTTTTATCATCTGTGCTAGAGCGTAAGAAAGGCAATCCAGTGCTTCTAGCAGTTATTTATAGTATCATAGCTCAGCGACTGAACATTCCCGTGTATGGAGTTAACTTACCGCAGCATTTTATTTTAGGGTATGTTAAAGATTTTGATTGGCCACCGTTACTCAGGTTTAACGATGATAGTGCAGACAGTGTAGGTGCTAATAGTGATATTCTCTTCTATATTAATCCGTTTAATAATGGTTTAATCTTTAACCAAGATAATATTCATAAATTCCTAAAACAGATCAAGTTAGAACCTAAGGAAGACTATTTTAAAACGTGTAGTAATACAGATATCATTATAAGAGTGTTACGTAATTTAGAGGTTTCATTTGCCAAAGAAAATAACGCCTCCAAGTTGGCCCAGGTTAAGCAGTTGCTTAATGTTATGGTAGCTAATGATTAGTTAAACGTCTTGTTCTTTGCAGAATATATCTGTGATCACGAGGAACTTTAAGAAGAATGTTTTTGTCTCATATTAAGCGATGCTTCTTATTTAGTTTCTTGTGGACTCCGCTATTACTCAATAAGCCTATTCCAGTGAATCTTGAACGCAATAAATAGCACTTTTATATTTTATACTATTGAACAAGTGAAGTCATATCTGTCTGTATGTAGTTTCCAAGAGGTAGATGCTGCATTATTTGCGATTCACTTTCGTGTTATTCTCTGGTTTACCATCCCAGTACCTTAGCAAATATGAGTGGAGCCACGATAGTAGCATCACTTTCTACTATGTATTTAGGCGTATCAGCGGCTAGTTTACCCCACGTAATCTTTTCATTGGGTACTGCTCCAGAGTAGGATCCGTAGCTCGTAGTACTGTCACTTATTTGACAGAAGTAACTCCATAAAGGAGTGGTCCGTTCTAGATCTTGCTCTAGCATAGGTACTACGCAGATAGGGAAGTCTCCGGCTATCCCACCGCCTATTTGGAAAAAGCCAAGACTCTTATCTTTGGTGTAGTTGGTATACCAATCAGCTAAGAAGGTCATGTACTCTATGCCACTTTTCATAGTATTGGGTTTAAGATGACCCAGTATACAGTTACTTGCAAAGATATTTCCCATTGTACTATCTTCCCAACCCGGCACTACCATCGGCAGGTTCTTCTCTGCAGCAGCGAGTAACCAGCTATCTTTTGGATCTATCTGATAATGCTCTTTTAAGCAGCCATCCAGCAGCATTTGGTACATATATTCATGTGGCAAGTAACGCTCACCTTTAGCTTCTGCGTCTTTCCAAAATCGTTCTATATTGCCTTGTATTCTGCGAAAGGCTTCTTCCTCTGGAATACACGTATCAGTGACTCTATTGAGGTGTCTGTCCAGTAATTCTTGCTCCTGCTGTGGAGTGAGGTCGCGGTAATTAGGTATACGCTCATAGTGATCGTGTGCTACCAGATTCATTATATCTTCCTCTAGATTAGCCCCAGTACAGCTGATGATATGTATTTTATCTTGGCGGATCATCTCAGCCAGCATTTTACCCATTTCTGCAGTACTCATAGCTCCTGCTAGAGTTACCATCATCTTATTGCCTTTGGCTAGTTGGTTATTATATTCATCTGCCGCATCTATAAGAGCAGCAGCATTAAAATGTAAAAAATATTTGTCTAAAAAATCGCTTATTGGTGTACTCATTGATGTGTTTCTTTCTGATAATTATGTGCTCCTCTATCTTATTTCATTATAGACCTAGTATCCTAGTATCTTCATCATACTCTCTACGTCTTGTTCTTCGGCAAATAGCTCGTCCTTAATATTGCCGTGCTCATCTTTATAGAGTAAAATCTTCTTAGGACTAGGGATCAGACAGTGCTTAATCCCTCCCTGTCCACTCAGACTCTCCTGGTAAGCTCCCGTATTGAAAAAAGCGATGTAGAGTGGTTCCTCATCATCATCCTCTATAGTTGGTAAATAGATAGCATTTACATGCTGCTCACTATTGTAGTAGTCATCACTGTCACAGGTTAATCCGCCTAGTAGCACACGCTCATAGCTGTCATTCCACTTATTGAGTGGTAGTAGGATAAAGCGTTCGTTTATAGCCCAAGCATCTGGTAGCGTAGTCATAAATGAGCCGTCTATCATATTCCAGCGTTCTCGGTCATTCTGTCTTTTTTGGTGTACTATTTTGTATACCGTACCACCACTTTCACCTACAGTATAGCTGCCAAACTCTGTAAAAATATGAGGCTCCTTTACGTTCTTTTCTGTACATTCTTGCTTTATTTGGCCTACTATCTCCTTTACCATGTAAGCATAGTCATAGCTGAAGTTTAGGCTACGCTTAATCGGGAATCCTCCGCCAATATTAAGCGATTCTACGCTATTGCACACCACTTTTAATTTAGCATATACATTTAGACATTTACGTAACTCATTCCAGTAGTATGCGGTATCTCTGATGCCTGTATTGATAAAAAAGTGAAGCATTTTGAGTTCCATGTTAGGCTCTTTTGCTATAAGGTCTTGATAAAATGGGACGATATATTTATACCCTATACCTAATCTAGAGGTATAAAACTCAAATTTAGGTTCTTCTTCGGCGGCTATGCGTATACCTAATTTTATTTTTTTCTCTGTACGTCCTTTTAGTAGGTGAAATTCACGGGTATTATCCAGCACCACGTGCAAGTTATCAAAACCCATTTCTATAAGTTCTATGATTTTGTCAATGTACAATTCAGTTTTAAAACCATTGCAGATGATAAATCTATCCTTTCCTAGTAGGCCATCGGTATGAAGCTTTAGTATTAGATCTAGATCAAATGCAGAGGATGTTTCTAGATGAATATCATTTTTTAGGCCTTCCTCTATTACATATTTATAATGTGAACTTTTAGTGCAGTAGCAGTAGTTATAAGTACCATTGTAGTTATGCTCTGCAAAAGCATCTGCAAACCAGAACTTAGCTTTTTGAATATTTTCAGATATTTTAGGTAAGTAACTGAATCTAAATGGTGTCCCGTACTTCTTAGCAAGGTCCATAAGTGGTATGTCTCGGTACTGGAGTTCTCCTTCTGTATTCGTGTGAAACTCTTCCGTAGGGAAGTTAAATGTTTGATCTATAAGATCTGAATAATTGTTTTTCAAGTGCGTTTTTAATGTGGTACAAATTAATAACTAAAATACAGTATATTTTCTTCCTTTTTGATTGAAACCATAAATAGGATAAGCGTGTTACACAGAGGTACTATTCATAGCCTACATATCGATGAATTAAGTACCTTCGCAAACTTCAAATAATTTCAATTATCAACGAGCAAGATTTCATTAAAATAGTTGGTGCTAGAGAGCACAACTTAAAGAATATAGACCTTGAAATACCAAGACATAAACTAGTGGTATTCACTGGCTTAAGTGGTAGTGGTAAGTCCAGTCTGGCGTTTGACACTCTTTTTGCCGAAGGCCAAAGAAGGTATATGGATACTTTCTCTGCATATGCACGCCAATTCGTAGGTGATATGAAGCGGCCAGATGTAGATAAAATAGAAGGTCTCAGCCCCGTGATAGCAATAGAGCAAAAAACGGTAAGTAAAAATCCCAGAAGTACAGTGGGCACTATTACAGAGGTATATGATTTTCTCAGACTTTTATTTGCTAGAGCTGGAGATGCTTACTCCTATATAAGTGGCAATAAAATGAAAAGCTATACAGAGCAGGAAATTATAGATTCCGTGAATGCTAAGTTTAGTCTACAAAAGATGGTCATTTTAGCTCCCTTAGTTAAAGGTAGAAAAGGGCATTATAGAGAACTTTTTGATCAATACAGAAAACGCGGATTCACTAAAGTTTGGGTAGACGGGCAACTAATAAGTATAGAGCCTGGTATGCAGTTAGACCGTTACAAGATTCACGACATTGATTTAGTCATAGATCGCATCGCACCTGAAGATGTAGGTAGCCTGAGGGTGATAGATTCTATACGTTCTGCTATAAAAATGGGAAAAGGCGTAGTAAGTATTTTAAATCCGGTAACTAAGGAGCTTACACATTTTAGTAAGTATCTCATGGATGTAGAAACGGGATTATCTTACAATGAGCCTCAGCCTAATTTATTTTCATTTAACTCTCCATACGGTGCATGTACTACGTGTGATGGACTGGGTACAAGCTCAGATATTTTAAAAGAAGATTTAATACCTAACCCAAAACTCAGTATCAATAAAGGGGGGTTAGCTCCTCTGGGAGATATCAAGGATAACTGGACGTTTACCCAATTGAAGGCAATGAGTAAAAAGCTGAAGTTTAGTATGTCTAAGCCTTTAGCAGATTTATCGGATGATATTTTAGATGTAATTTTGAACGGTACGGAGGAGAAATTTGATGTAGAATATCGTGGGAGCTCAGGATATAATCAAACGTATGAGACCAAGTGGAAAGGACTGATACCCTCACTAATGGAGGCGTATCACGAAAAAAGTTTTGGTACTCTTAATAGATGGGCAGATGAATTTATGACGGTAGTACCGTGCCCTACGTGTGGTGGAGGTAGACTGAATAAAGAAGCTCTGTCTTATCGTATCGGTGATGTGAATATAGCAGATCTGAGTAATAAGAGTATAGGTGAACTGCATGCTTGGCTACAAACTGCTAGTGATTCTATGACTGACCGTCAGCTTATTATAGCTACGGAAGTAATCAAAGAAATAGGCGAACGGGTAAAGTTTTTAGTAGATGTGGGGTTATCCTATTTGTCACTAAATAATAGTGCTAAAACCTTAAGTGGTGGAGAAGCTCAGCGAATCAGATTAGCTACGCAAATAGGATCAAAATTAGAGGAAGTCCTATATATCTTGGATGAGCCAAGTATCGGCCTTCATCAGCGAGATAATAAGCGACTGATAAATTCACTCAAAGAACTACGGGACATAGGGAACTCAGTAATAGTGGTAGAACACGATCGAGATATGATCTTAGAGAGTGACTATGTAGTGGATATAGGACCCAAAGCAGGTAAAAAAGGAGGAGAGATAGTAGCTGCGGGTAGATGGGAAGACATAAAAAATAATGGTACAGTAACCTCAGATTATTTAGGAGGGCAGCGTAAGATAGAAATACCTGAAAAGCGTAGAAAGGGGAATGGTAAGAAACTTACCCTCAGTGGCTGCACTGGTAATAATCTGAAGGATATATCAGTGGACTTTCCACTGGGCATGCTCATAGCAGTGACAGGTGTGAGTGGGAGTGGTAAGAGTAGCCTGATAAATGAAACACTGCACCCTATACTCTCTGAGTATGTCTATAACAGCAAGAAAAAGCCGCTAGCCTATGATAAGGTGAAAGGATTAGAACATATAGATAAAGTCATCACCATAGATCAATCGCCTATAGGACGAACACCACGAAGTAATCCTGCTACATACGTAGGTTTCTTCTCTGACATCAGAAATCTGTATTCTGAGATAGGTGAGAGTAAAATACGCGGATATAAGCCAGGTAGATTCAGCTTCAATGTAAAAGGCGGTAGATGTGAAACTTGCAAAGGGGGGGGTCAGAAAGTGATAGAAATGAATTTTCTCCCCGATGTACTAGTAGAATGTGAGACTTGCTCAGGTAAGCGATACAATAGAGAAACCTTAGAAATCAGGTATAAGAATAAGAGCATCAGTGATGTACTGAGCATGACGGTGGAGGAAGCGGTAGTGTTTTTTGAAGCGGTACCCAGTATTTATAGAAAAATAAAAGCACTAAATGATGTTGGGCTAGGCTATATCACCTTAGGGCAAAGTAGTACGACTATATCTGGAGGAGAAGCTCAGCGAGTAAAACTAGCTAGTGAGTTAGGCAAGATAGGTACTGGACAAACTTTTTATATCCTAGATGAGCCTACTACTGGACTACATTTTGAGGATATAAATGTGCTGCTAGAGGTACTCCAAAACTTAGTGGATCTAGGTAATACGGTACTCGTCATAGAGCATAACCTAGACGTGGTCAAAGTAGCTGATTATATAATCGATATAGGTCCAGAAGGTGGACACGGTGGAGGACAGCTACTAATTACTGGTACTCCAGAGGAAGTAGTAAAATCTAAAGTAGGTTATACCGCTGAGTTTTTAGCTCTGGAAATGTAAGCGGTACTTAACTAGCTTACAGCGAAAGTGAATACCGGAGCTATGCTTCCTGTATCAGCTTCTTTCAAAGCACTTATATATGCTTTCCTTAGATTTGTTTGATTGGTATATGCAACAGTTCCCCAAGTAAACTTGGGGAGTCCAAAACTTTTTTGAATGACAGTGTCAGCTTGAAGCCGCGAGTGCCTGCCATTCCCATTGGAGAGGCAATGGATAGATACGATTCCCTGTTTTGAGAATAATAGAGCAACTGGACTTCTATCCTTTAATGTCGTTTATACGGTAGGTAGACAGGTTAAAAGAAACAGTGATAAATGCAAGCTGTCACTGCCGATAAGTCACCCTTTTGCTTTGGCTTGCTTTTAGCAATTAATGTACTATGAGTAAGAAAAAAGTGTCCCTCAAATGGGCATTGAAAGAATACGTATGGCCAAGACGTAAAATGTTGAGTATAGGTTTAGTGTTTATTGTTATCCGCAGTTTATCAGGTCTTGTTTTGCCTTACGAAACTAAAAATCTCTTGGACGTAGTAGTACCAAGTGGAGATATGTCAGAGCTATGGACGCTTATATTTCTAGTAGCAGGAGCTATATTGATACAAGCTACGACTTCCTTTATACTCACCAGATTGCTCAGCGTAGAAGCTCAACTGCTCATAGCTCAACTACGAGCTCAGGTACAGAAAAAGCTGCTTACATTACCTATTTCTTTCTTTGATAATAATAAAAGTGGAGCACTAGTGAGCCGTGTGATGAATGATGTAGAAGGGGTGAGAAACTTAGTAGGCACAGGATTAGTACAGCTTATAGGTGGTACGGTTACAGCTATAGTAGCATTTGTATTCTTGATTAAAATCAATGCCATGATGACGCTGTTTGTTTTCTTACCTGTAGGTCTATTTGGGTTCATCGCTTTAAAAGCCTTCGGATATATACGGCCTATCTTTCGCGAACGCGGAAAAATAAACGCAGAAGTAACTGGTAGACTGACCGAGACGCTAAATGGTGTGCGTGTTATCAAAGGCTTCAATGCAGAGAATCAAGAGAATAAAACCTTTGAAGAAGGAGTAGATCGACTATATCAAAACGTAAAAAAGAGTCTGACAGCAACGGCTCTTATGACTAGCTCCAGTACTTTCTTACTTGGTATGGCTACGGTAGGTATCATGGGTATGGGTGGCTACTTCATTATGATGGGAACTATGACTGCTGGAGATTTGATTTCATTTTTATTGTTCCTAGGATTTATGGTAGCACCCATCGTACAGATGAGTAACATAGGAAGTCAACTGACTGAAGCTCTGGCAGGACTAGACCGTACGCAGGAACTAATGAATATGACGGAAGAAGATGACTCGGATGTACGTATTTTACTATTAAATGATATTCAAGGGAACATGGTATTTGATAATGTAGGCTTTAGTTACGAAGATGATAAAGACGTCCTACATGATATTAGTTTTGAAGCCAAAGCCGGCAGTGTAACAGCACTAGTAGGTAGCAGCGGTAGTGGGAAGTCTACTATAGCTGGCCTGGCAGCTACGTTTCTTAATCCAGTGAGTGGTAAGGTGACTATGGATGGTAAAGATTTAGCTTTCGTTAATCTCAGTAGTTTCAGACAACATCTAGGAGTAGTTCTGCAAGATGACTTCTTATACGAAGGGACGATCAGAGAAAATATTCTTTTTCCAAGACCAGATGCGACAGAAGAAGAAGTTCAGTCTGCCGTAAAAGGTGCGTATGTAGATGAGTTTACAGATAGATTTGAGGATGGACTAGAGACTGTGATAGGAGAGCGAGGAGTAAAACTAAGCGGCGGCCAACGACAACGTATCTCTATAGCCAGAGCATTATTAGCAGATCCTAAAGTGATCATCCTAGACGAGGCCACGTCTAACCTAGATACGGAGAGTGAGAGTTTTATCCAGAAAAGTCTAAATGTACTGATGAAAGATAGAACCACCTTCGTGATAGCACACAGGCTGAGTACGATACAGCAAGCTGATCAGATACTTGTGATAGAAGACGGACATATAGCAGAGCGAGGGAAACACCAAGAGCTACTAGATGCTAAAGGACGCTACTACGAGTTATATACGTATCAAAGTAGGATCTAGGTCTCCCTGCCTGCCGCAGGCAAGGAGAAATGGATTAAGCTGCGTATCAGAGACGTTTGTCAGACTGCTTTCTTGTTTACTTCTCGGTAAAATTTTGCTGATGCAAAATCACTCGAAGTGACAAGGTTTCTCACTCAAACTTTTTTTTAGCGAAAACAGTAATCCTATCAGCATAGTTACCAATGAGAGCTTTCTTTTTAGCCTGAGACCATTTTTTGATTTGCTTCTCTCTAGCAATCGCTTTGTCGATGTACTTGAATTCTTCATTGTAGACCAAAACAGTAGGCTGCCTGCTATGCGTATATGAATGCTCATTATATCCGTCTAGGTGTTCCGCTTCTCTGCGTTTTAGATTATTGGTAACACCAGTATAAAAAGTTCCATCTCCACAATGTAAAATATAAACAAAATAGAGGTGTTCCTTCATTTGGTAAAAGTAGGGAGTTTAGTTATAAGAATTTGGTTTAGGATTGTGCTTTAAACTTAAATGTATTTTAAGGCTTGTCATTTCGAGTGAAGTTGTCAAAGACAACTTTGTGCCCCTACCTGCCGCAGGCAAGGAGAAATGGATTAAGCTGCGTATCAGAGACGTTTGTCAGACTGCTTTCTTGTTTACTTCTCGGTAAAATTTTGCTGATGCAAAATCACTCGAAGTGACAACGCCCTAACAACTGAAAGGCAATCGCGAAGAAGCTTGTTTACTTCTCGGTACGATTTCGCCTTTGGCGAAAATCACTCGAAGTGACAACGCCCCGACAACCGAAAGGCAATCGCGAAGACGCTTGTTTACTTCTCGGTACGATTTCGCCTTTGACGAATATCACTCGAAGTGACAACGCCCTAACAACTGAAAGGCAATCGCGAAGACGCTTGTTTACTTCTCGGTACGATTTCGCCTTTGACGAATATCACTCGAAGTGACAACGCCCTAACAACTGAAAGGCAATCGCGAAGACGCTTGTCAGTTCGAGTGGCTCTCATCGAAGATGAGGCTGTACCGAGAACAGACAACGCCCCGACAACCGAAAGGCAATCGCGAAGA
>Ga0222644_1000343_pt1 | contig 16315 bp, 15 predicted proteins | sample AntAcemetagen291_FD_179800 | JGI IMG/M metagenome (GOLD analysis project Ga0222644, IMG submission 179800) | Saline water microbial communities from Ace Lake, Antarctica - #291 | ecosystem: Environmental > Aquatic > Non-marine Saline and Alkaline > Saline | place: Antarctica: Ace Lake...
TATTGAGTGTCTCAACATTTGACAAAACACCTCTAAATCAGCTGCTTACCAAATCAACATATCATACAACTAATTCTGAAATTCTTAACCAGCTGACAATCTTTGACTTATAACGCAACACTAGTGAGTCTTTATATGAAAATGGTGCTTCTGGATTTTTCCAAACTTTACTAGGAATTAAATATGATATTGGTATTTCATTATCGTTTAATAGAGTAAGAGCTAGGTATAAGTTTTCTCTAAGTATTTCATCCGGTTCGTGCCAAGTGTGACAAGGAATATAAACGTACCCTGAATTTCTTATTGTTTTGACTTGAATGTCTATAAACTTTTCATCATTCAATCGGACTATAAAATCTATTCCCTTATTATCTACTTCTGTGGTATAAATGTCCAAACCGTTCATTGTAAGAAGTATTTTGGTCCAGTACTCCCCTAGTTGTCCAACCTGCAGCTTATTTAATTCGCTGTACTTTATTTTTTTAAAGGTATCCATTTGTCACTTATTATTTAGTTGCTTCCTTTACCAATTTATCCTTTATCTCCAACAGATTTCCATTTACGTAACAATGTGCCACGAGTGTGTCAAAGACTTTTTCGAAGTCATCCTTAATCTTCTCAAGAATAAAATCTGCTAACCTTTCGATATCCTTCGAAGTCACATTATATTCTTTAAACAAGAAATGGGCGATATAACCATCTACTTTATTACTGACATCTAAGTGGTGTATCAGGTCTAGCTGCTTAATCTTAGTTAAAGCCTCTGGCTTAGCTAATGTATCGCTAACCTCTATAATGATAGTTAGCTTGTTCTTGCCATCCATCAACTCCTTGATATACACCGTGTAATATATATCTTTATGATTTTTCTGATCCCAAAAGTGTAAAAATTCATAGCGTGTTTTGGTGTGCTGGTAAATCTCTAGGTCCAGAATACCACTGAGTTTCACCATCTGATTCCAAACAAATTCTTGTGCTTGTTCTTTACAACTAATCGCTGCCTCTATTTTAGCCGTATGGTCAAAATAAAATCTAGTCTCTTCATTCATAATATTACTTTTAGTATGGTTTTCTATGGTTTGAAAAAAGTCATTGAGGTAAATATACATTTTATGAGGTAAGCCAGAAGGAAGACCTCTTCTTCGTATCTCGTTTATCCAATCTATATGCTTTATGTTGATGAACTTGCCTTTTACTTCATCAGGAATAGGCTTGGTCTCTAGAGTCAAGAGTAAACCTATCTTCTTGCTATATTCATTATCTGGATAGTGATTCCAATAGTCCTTCAGAGGATTATGAAGGTGATGGTATAGCTTGTTTTCTATGATAACAGCTCGCTTACCGTCATCTATCACTATGTCTATGTAGCCTTTATCTGTTTTTACTTCCGTATCTACATTGTAGGAGTCAAAATCACTGCTTTTTATCTCCTTTTCATCCATATGTATTATGGCAATAAGCGATTCAAAAAACAAAGAGGCAATAGCCTTGTTGTTGTCTACATTCAAGAAATAAGCATAGATGTTGCTATTGATTGTCTCTCGATGTGACTTTTTGATAATTTCCAAAAACCCATCTTCCGGATACTCGCTTTTGGGTATCTCTAGTTTTAGTAGTTCTTGTAAGTTTTCTATCTTGTTTTTCATTTAGTCTTTTATCTATTTTTCATCAACATAGACAGCATGTCTGTGTTGATGTCTATGTTAAGTAGTACAACCCGTTCACCTTTAACGTAGGCACTAAAGCCGTTTAAATGGGCGTACCGCACCATTTTTGAGTCAAACTTGTCGATATTTTGATTGACCTTACACACTATATGTGGAAAACAATTACATTCGTACTGCTCATCGTACCATTTGGACGAAGGAGTTTCGAGGCTCGATACATCAAGAAATGTACCGAGCCTTGCGGTTTCTAATGAATTCCTTCTAATCTCTTGTTCCATAGTTTTCCCATTTTCTTTGCCCCATACTTTTTATTGATAAAGTATGCTGTAATCAAGTAATAGTCCCTCTCAGAGCGTTGCGGATCTAGAACAATAATGTAATTTTGGTCAGTATCATACAAGTATGTTCTAATCCTGTATTTCCGTTTTCTTTGGTCTCTTTCTTCTACACTAAAGACTCTAACACTTTCAACACTTCTTTCTTCTAAATGATGTCTAATCCAATGTACCCGTTGTGACCTATCCATTTCAAAAAATCGTTTTTTGTGCACAGTACCCTTTTGATCGATCTCCGTATCTGCTGTAGTGAGATGTCTCAAAGTAATTTGCAAATCGGGTTCTTCACCTTTTATGGGTCTAATTATTTTTTTGCGAAAATTTAGGCTTGGATTATCTTCTATATCTCTGACCAGAATTCGTTGCAATGATGCAGCCCTTTCTTGCTCAGATAAAAAAGCAATATCTAGTAACTCTGCGTATACTTTTATTAAATTTAAAGGCATAGTTTTACTTTAAATCAATAAAAAACAAGTTGAATTTTTCTTGATATGATGTCTTATTTAAAGGCTGCTTAGAGTGTTTTTCTATCTTCTCTATAATTTTTGATTTTGCAATGACTTTATTTAGGCCTCTCAAGTTATAAGATAATGCTCCAGTAAAGATATCTGCCAATTGCAGCAATTCACTCTCGTGTGATTTAATGTTTTGTAAATTTCTAACTGAGACATACTGCTTATTTAAATAGTCTTTTAGACCGTTTACTTTTCTTGCACTTCGAGTATCTTTTATATCTAAGTATATGTTGTAGTTGTTCTCTGTAAATATTTTCTTGTTTAGCAACTGGTAGTACATCTTATAGTAGAAATCATCATGATTTTGATTGTATCCTTGGTTATTTATTTGTTGCTTGTCTATAACTATGGCCCTATACTGAAGGTCTGTGGCAAAAAAATAATCAATAACATCATTATACAGAGGATAGGCCGATTTTGATAATTTATTCCACTTTAACTCATAGGGCATATGGTGCTCTTCTTTTAGTCTGCGGATAGCTTCAGAATGAATCTTTACCTGATTATATGCACAACTGATATATCCAATAAGCATATACGGCATACCGTCATTTTCTAGATGTGTGCTCTCGTCGCAATAAAAATTAAATGTCTTGTTCATCAGGTCTCCTATCTTTCTTTTTAATAAATCCTTAAACTATCTAACTCAAACTTCTTCTTAGCAAGTGAAAGTTCAAATATCTCACAATCGATATCTTCTTTTACTACAAAAGCAATAATTTCATCTTTTCTTTCTTGTCTCATTTTAACACCTAAAATGATTTCCTTTATCATTTCCTTAGGATAATGAACAGTAGACTTTGCCCAACCGTGCTTGGTAATCCTCACCTCTTGCTCATACTCCCAGACAGTAGATTTTGTACAAATTAGTGAATGAAAATCAGCCAGTTTAGAAATATCACCAAACATCGGCATTTCAGGAAATTTATCACTGTATATGACCTTGCCTAGTAACCCACCAGAAACATTCATGATAATTTTTGTATCAAAACCTATTGCAAATCCTGTATGCGAACTAGCATAATGCGACCACATTAGATAGTTCCGAGAATATTCAGCTAAGGATAATACTCCATAGCTACTTTCAACAGAATCAACTAGTAGCTTATCGACATTAGCTAAATGCTTATCATCATTCATTAAATCTTCTCGCTGACGTTCATAAGCATTATGATGCAGTTCCTCCTCTGTCCATTCAGGATGCATTTGCTTTCCTGTTTCTATTAGTTTTAAGAAAATCTTTTCTGGCGTTAGGTCTTCTGATTTATATGTGAATGGTAGTTGACCTTCAAAGGGGTCATTAAACTGAGACATTGAGGGCAAGTACAGTTCAAAATCAAACAGTGTTTTCCTATTCCACTTGTTATCATAATCTCTGTATTTATAGATTACATCAGGGATACCTTCTAATAACTCACCCACCATACTCCCCCTTCCCCTCAGCGGCCATACTCACCACACTCTCACTTCCATACTCCTTCACCTTAGCTTCTGCATCACCTACTGTCACTTTCCCATTCATGAGCATAGGGAGCAGCCCGTCTCAGAGCGACGTGAGCTCTTGGTTTTGTTCACGTGGATTGGGTTGAAAAAAACACCTACTATGACTTCACCGCCTCCAACGGCATAGCTAATAAGTCATTTGGACTTATTACAGGAAGAATAAAGTTTTCTAGAGCTGTGCCCTTAAATCTACTCATTAATATGCCTCTTGACGTCGAATAGGTAATCGATGAGATAGCATTGGCCAGTGTAGGTGAAACATCAACAATGTTCGCTTTGCTGTCATGCGATGCTAGATTGTTTAATCCCTCAAGACCAAATACAAACGTAAAATGAAACATACCGGAAGCTTCTATCTCATTTTTACCTCCACTATTGGTATCTATTCTTATCTTAAATTCCGACTTTATTCTTTCCTCATCGAAATTAAATCCCATATCAAAGCCTACTTTATAACTATAGGTCTCCACACTAGAGATAGAAAAAGTAAAAGGAGAGTCCAATGCTCCTTGCAAAATTCTGAAATCTAAAATTTGAATTTTACTAGGATCTAGCTCAGGCGATTTTTTCTGTTTGGCCATGATTCATTTTTATGATTTTAGTTTCTGCTTTCAAAAAAGTACTTGCACTCACATACGTTTCCCTACTGCTTACGGTATATGTTTTTTCTGCACTACTGTGTAGATATAAGAAATCCTCAGTTTTAGGGAAAATTATCAATGGAACACCCAACTCCGCTTCTAGCTTGCAGAGTGACTTGAGCGTAAAGTTATGCTCACCATTAAGCCACTTACTTATTTCGCTTGGTCGTTTCTCTAGTTTTTCTGCCAGCTCTTTTTGTGTCATCTTTCTAGACTTGAGTACTTGCGAGATAAGCATAACTATATCAGCATACTTCTCTACATAAAGTTGGATATCTTTTGGGGTTTCTTCTAGTATTCGTTGTGCTATCTTGCTTCTCATTTTATTTCTATATCTGTACTTCCTGTGAAGTCGGTTATCACTCTATCAGCTGCAATTATCATTTCGTCATCTAACTCTCGCAGTATCTTTTTGGCAAAACTCTGAGCTTCCCGGAACTTGGTATAAAGCTCTGGACTGTCTTGATGTGCTGTGGTGTTTGGTAGCTTTACCCCGCCATTAAAGAGTACAACTACTTGGTCTGACAGCCTTAGACAGTACAAGCGAAGTTGGTTGTCTAGTAGTATCTCTTTGATGTTCCTAGTAACTTTATTTTTATGAGGAGGAAGAGCTGTAGCTAAGTTTTCTTGACGATCAAAAAAAGCTAAGTCGGCTCCATATTTATCGCCTATCTGCACCAAGAGCAGCTGAACAAGTTTTTTAATGTCCTCGGTATATTCTCTTTTGTTGCCATACTTTTCAAGAAATTTGTCTGTTTCATTCGAATTGTTTTGAGCATATCTCACGGTATAGAAGCTGCATTTGCTTCTTTCATCGTCCCATATATCTAATGCAAAAGTATTCACTTTTAAGTTGATTGGCAAATATAGTTCACTTTTAAGTTAATTATAAGGGTATTTTGCCGTTTTACACTTTCTCTCATCACACCACCATTGGCCAATCTTTATACTGCCCTTCGGCTTGTTCTATTACTTCCTTGAGGAGTTTGTCCAGTTCAGAGAAGGGAACTTTGCCCCGGAGTTCTCTTTTTACAGCTAGGCGTATAGCTGCTTTGGCATCTTCTTTTTTGGTCCAGTCCAATTGTAGGTTTTTCTTTACCGAGGCTACTACTTTATGTACGAGATCTTGCATAGGACCTGTCTCATTGAGTAGGTCTGCGTTGGCTTCTAGCAAGTCATAAAAAGCTAGCTCGTCTGGGTTTAGACCCAATTCTTTTATTCTGAGGTCTTCGCTCTTTAGCTCATTCGCTATGTCTAGTATATGCTTTATAGCAGCTATACTGTCTAGACTGTTCTTATGATAATTTCCCAGTACTTTTTCCAGTTCCTTTTTTAGGTTGGTCATCTTTCTGATGTTAGAACTCATTTTTACACGTAGTTCATCATTCACTATTCTGCGGAGTAGCTCTATTTTGATGTTTTCTTCCCCTTTTTCTTTTACTATGGCTTGAAAACGGTCGTCTATTATAGATAAATCTATGGTATCCAAATCATACATAGCCGCTAAGTCGACTATAGTACTAGATGCTATGGACTTGCTTATGAGGTCTTTTATACGGTTGTTTTTCTCTTTTTTGGGTCCTGGGGGAAACTTAATCTTGCGTATAACATGGCGTATCTTTTGGATGATACTCACATCGTCTTGTATGACCCATATTCGCTCGTCAGAGTTAGTCATAGCTACCAACTGAGAGAGCTTCATTTCTTCTTTCAGAAATTTATCCGTCTCCGTGTCACTTGCCATTAGTTTGTTTACCAATGTATTGGACCATTTCATCTTGTCACCATCATTTAATTTTTCCAGCTCTTCTGCACTAAAATCTCCTGTGAGTTCTTTTACTACCTCTAGCTGAGCTATACAAATAGCCACAGCTTCATCTATGTCTATAGTCGGTTTGCCTTTGCCTCCACCTCCTGTGTACTTTTTGGTAGCGAGTGCTAGATTATCTGATATGCCTATGAAATCTACTATAAGTCCATTGGGCTTATTCTCAAATATACGATTTACCCGTGCTATGGCTTGCATCAGGTTATGGCCCTTCATTATCTTGTCTACATACATGGTATGAGCACACGGAGCATCAAAACCAGTCAGCCACATATCACGTACTATCACTATTTTGAGCGGATCGTCTGGTGTTTTAAAACGTTTTTTGACCGCTTCCATAGCCTTCTTGGTCCGTACGTGTGTATTCCAAGCCTTGGGGTCTTTGCCTATGTTACTGGTCATTATCACGGCTATCTCTGGGCAGTGGGGCAATGCTATGAGGGCATCGTACATTCTCACACAGTTACGGCGGCTCATGCATACTATCATAGCCTTCCCGTCTAGGGTGGCGGTTCTAGCCCCAAAGTGGGTCAGTATCTCACTCGCTACTCTATCTACTCTGTCTTTGGCTCCTGCGGCATCTTCTATGGCCGCCCATACTGCCGATGAGGTGTCTTCTTCTGTTTCTATGACTTCTTCTAGCTCTTGGGTGTATTCACCCTTCAGATTAAGCGGTACCATCTTAGGCTCATAGTGTATGGGCACGGTAGCACCGTCTATCACCGCTTGTTTTATATCATAGGTGTCTATAGTCTTACCAAAGACCAACTCCGTATCTGCTTCTTTGCTGTCTACTGGTGTACCAGTGAAACCTATAAACGAAGCATTGGGCAATGCTCTACGCAGATTCTGTGCAAAGCCATCTTTTTTAAATCCATACTGCGTACGGTGTGCTTCGTCTGCCATTACAATCACATTATACCGCTCAGAGAGTACAGGATGTTGTGCTTCTTTACCAAGTGTCAGGTCTTTTAGCCTAAATTTTTCTATGGTGGTGAAAATCACTCCACCGCCATTTCCGCTGAGTAGCGTACGGAGTTCTTCGGTGTTTTCGGCGTGCTGTACATTGCCTACCAGGTCTTTGCAGAGTACGAAGTTCTCATAGAGCTGCTGGTCTAGGTCGCTTCTATCTACTTGTATTACGATGGTCGGATTTCGCATAGCGGGTAGCTGCCGCAGTATGCCGGTGAGTATGGCCATAGAGATACTCTTACCACTACCCTGTGTATGCCATATCACTCCGATGCGGCCATCTCCTGTTGGTTTTATATTTTTAGCAGCACTGGCTACTGCTTTGGTTACGCCCCAGTATTGGTGGTATTTTGCTCCTTTTTTGATGAGTACGCCGTTGTGGTCTTCGTGAAAAATAAAATCCTTGAGATACGCTACCAGAGTCTCTTTAGCAAAAAGCCCTAAAATGAGTGTCTCTAGCTGCAGGTCGTCATCATTAGCTATGGACTCACCGTCTATGCTTTTCCACGGGGCAAACCACTCTAGAGCAGCATTATACATACCGTGTAGCGAGTCTCGTCCGTCAGACAGTACGGTGAGTGCATTGTAATCCCACAGCTGCGGTATATCTAGCAGGTAGTGACCTATCTGCTGATGGGCATTTTCTACACCCACCTCTTGCTGAAACATATTCTTAAACTCAAAAACCACTACAGGCAGTCCGTTTATGAATATCAATAGATCGGTACGGCGGGTATTCTTACCTATGATGGTGACTTCGTCTGAGCAAATAAAGCTATTGCGGTCTGGGTAATCATAGTTGATAGGATACACGTGCTCTGCACACTCCTTGTCATTGGCATCTTTCCAGCTGAGGTCTATGCCTTGCGACATTTTAATGTGGAACTCACGGTTGCGGTTATCGGTATCCATCCCTTGCTGCTGAGTAAACTGGGCTATGGCCTCAGTGACTACCGTGGCAGGAAGCTGCGGATAGGTTTTTACCAGAAAAGCACGCAACTCATCCTCTAGCACTACCTTTTTGAGGTCTCTGCTCAGGCTATTGCCGGGTGTGTGGGTGTAGCCTAGCTGCTGTAGCCACGCTATGGCGGCATTTTGTACGGTACTCTCTGTCATAGTGCTTCGTCTATCAATTTGTCAAAATCACTTTTAAATAAACGATCCTGAATAATACGATATTTTTCAAACTCGCTTTCAGAGTGAGCTTTTGCTATTTCTGCAGATACACTTCCAGCATTTTGCAAAACTGCTCTATCTGTAGCTTCTATGAATTTGTTTAGTCGTCCTTCCCAATCTTCCATGGTCATCGGTATTTGGCGTATGGCCATATCTTCGGCTATATCTAAATAAGCAGAAACCAACCGCTGTATTTGTTGCATTTCACTTTCTGTCAAATAATTCTTTGCTATACTCACATCAAATTTTTGAATTTTACCCTGTGGTGCATCTTGCCACGTGGATAAGCCCATATTTTTTTTTTCGTGTTTGGCTCTTTTTACGATCATTTCTGCCGCCGTATTGCCGTGTATAGCCCAGTGAAGCTTGTTTTGAACAGTTGCAAAAAAACGTTTTGTACTAGTAGATTTCAGATCATAATCTAAAGCGGTGATATAAAGGTCTGTGATTTTTTGGTAGAACTTCCGCTCGCTTAGTCGTATTTCCCTTATCCGTTGGAGTTGTTCTTCAAAATATTTTTTACCAAGTACGGTTCCGTCATTTTTAAGACGTTCATCATCCATAGCAAAACCCTTGATGGTAAACTCTTGCACTATTTGAGTTGCCCATTTGCGAAACTGTACAGCTCGTTCAGAGTTCACTTTATACCCTACCGCTATGATAGCAGATAAGTTATAGTGACTGGTAGTATACGTTTTACCGTCTTTAGCAGTTATTCGAAATTTTCGAACAACTGAATTTTCGGCTAATTCGTTATCTGCAAATACTTTTTTAAGATGGTAATTTATGGTGTGTGTTTCTACCTGGTAGAGTACTCCCATCATTTTCTGAGACAGCCATATATTCTCATCTTCGTATCGTGCTTCTACACCATCTTGGCCAGTGGCAGCTATGAAGGTAAGGTACTCGGCACTGGATGAGCGAGTGATCGATTTTGTCATCTCTTTTTTATCCTTTCTACTCATAGGGCTTGGGCTACTTGGTTTTCTATGTCTTTCACCCGCACTGCTCCGCTGATGAGCTTGGGCAAAAGAGTATCTCTGAGGGTGGTGAGAATAATGTTTTCGTTAACATTTATCATTTTTTGAGAATGCCAATCGGCAATTTCATCCAACTCAGTCTTTATAACTTCTACTTTTTGAGGCCAAGCTAGTTGGATACTTTCTAAACCTGTTATACTAATATTTGGTTGTGCACTGCCGTAGGCGAGGTTTTGAATTATAGCATAACACTCCGCACTTTGCATAAAATTACCTACCAAAATATCAGCATTAGGGACTTTGGGACTAGTAATCATTGCTACTCGTTGATTTAACCAAACGCGTTCTCTATAGTCAGGTAGTATTCCTACTTTACCCACTTTAGCTCCAGTCATAGCAATCAGAAATGAACCTGGAGGAATAATGAACTTCTCATTTGTTTTATCTCCAATAGACTGAGATACGCAACTTGCTCCGTTCAAGGATACTATTTGACCGTCAATGTTTTTAATTTTGATTACCTTTTCTCCGTCTTCCTCAAAATCCTTTCCTTTAAATGCGTAGCCTCCAATAAGTGAGACTAAATCTCCAACACTTTTCACTTCCCAACCTTCGGGAATCAAACCCAACTCGGAGTCTACAAACTCACCATCCTGAAACGGACCAAAATCTACAAACCAATGCTTGTAGAGTGCCATCGCCATTTCTTCTAGCGTTTTGTTCATCGCTAGGTTTAGTTCTATTTTATCATCTAACGCTGAGAGTATAGAGGCTATGGCCTCCCTTTCTTCCTTTTCGGGATATGGTATTTCAACTTCTCGTAACTCTTTTAGGTTTATGGTCGCTTGTACAGATGTTGTAGCAATATTGTATAATATATTTTGTGCCGTAGGAGATTTGAGCCAATACTCAACCCAGCTAGGAGAAAATTCATCCAAAACAGGAATCACAGCTAGAGCTCTTACTACATTTAACCCTTTCATTGAATAGGGAACACTAAACACCTCACCCAGAGAACCTACTAACGACAGAAGTAATTCACCCCCTCTTAATCGAGTCCTTAAATACTTTTCTTCAACAGTTGAGGAAACAAAATGTAGATCTTTTCTGTCGGTTGACTTATTCGTGAGGTTATTTATTTTTAGTACTGGAACACCCTCAGAGTCGTGGTTTCCCGGCTGAACAATTCCGTATGAAACGCCTCTATCCTGATCTACAATATCCTTCAGTTTATATGTTTTCCAATTTTCAATCATTGCTATATTTCCAACCATCTGGTGCTTTACCGTATTGTATTTCTACTAGTTCTACTAAAACTAGACCTTCATTTATAATCGTAGCTGTTCGAGATTTGAAATCAATATCTAAATCAAATTTCTTGAAATGTTCCATTTCTAATTGGCGATGCATCTCTGTAAAAAATTTGTTAAACAAATCCCTTGGTTCGTAGTCGATAGAACCGATCAATAAATATTTAACTTTACTACCATCAGGTAGTGTTTTGTCATGAGATATATTATTCAAGTTTTTGTCAAAAACTGTTGAAGAAAAAGTCATATCAAACTCATCCAATTCTGTAGCTAGTTTAATATGAATCTGCACCAGATTTTCGGCTTCCTTCTTGTCCCTTTCACTTAGTCTATTGTTTCCTAAAAAATCTCTACCAGGCAAATGCTGAAAAATAAATTTCCTTGAACCAATAAAGTTACCCAACTGCAAAATTTTAAGGTATCTTAAAAACTCGTCGACTCCTTTATTTTTATTCTTATGAGTCTCGAGAAATTTGATAAAATTTACATTTGACCCGAAAATGAATTTCACTCGGTCACTCAAAGAATATTTTAAGAAAGTGAACGGCTCGTTAACTAGCATTTGTGAGCAAAATTTATCTATACGACAGGAGGCTAAAAAGTCTAAGAAGATTGTTTTAACTTGTTTGTTTTTAGTGAACTCTAATAGTTTGTCATAAAAATAATAGGCAGACAAGTCACTTAGTTCCCAAAAGTCATTTCTGTACTCATCTAAATATTTCTCAAAATATTTTACTGCTTTGACTTCTAATGTTTTTATCTCGTAACCCCATAACCCATTAGTATCCTTATTTCTTATCAGATAGAATATTAACTCTAATTTGGTTTGAGCCTTTTGCGTCTTATCCTCAAAAAAAACTTTAGAAATAAATGTATCTTGATTATCAATCTTGACATTTTGTTTCTCACTAATATTAAGTATTTGAGCTAGCTGATCATATATAGTAACAAGGTTAAGGTCAAAAACATCTTCTTGCTTGGTCATATAAAACAGTGCTTTAGCTGCTACTGTAATCTCTTCTTGAGATGTCATGTTATGATATTCAACTCGAGTTAGCAATTGATTTGCCTTTTTAGAGCTAAACACTTCATCTAAGAGAGAATGAAGTGTTTTATCATCTGACGCATTTAGGATTTTTGCAAATTCTTCTTCCGTAAAATCATCTATTGCATAACTCATCCTCATTAACCTGTAAAAGTTTCTTTCTACCTGAACGGCATTAAGCATATTGTTCTGGGCTCTTTCACCAAATAATGCAATTAGTAGTGAAGACAACTTATAAATTGATTCACCATCTAAGTTCAATTCGTCTTTTAGATTGGACTTTTCTGATGTTAAGCTTTTAGTGAATTTATAAAAATCAAGCTGTGGTGAGAAAACAGTGGTCCCTAAGTGTATTAAGTCAACAAAGTCATTATTATCTTGGTTTTTCTCTTCTGTACGCAGAGTAAGTCTATTTTCTATTCTTTCTAAAATAGACTCTCGTCGCTCGTTTAGCATTTGTATAATACCTGGGAAATTTGACTTAAGGTATATGAAATTCATATAATCCGTAGCATCTATGTCTTTTAAAACAAATTCATGTTCAAAAATCAATTGGTTAATAAGCTTTTTGAGGTCTCTAAAGTTATGTATGAATAGTTCAAATAAGTTGGTATTGTCTGAGATACTCTCTATTAATTTCAGCTGCAAATCATTATCTATCCTTGATGCTTTAATTAGGTTTACGAAGCTTTCTTTTAACTTTTCCTTGGGTATTTGAGGTAGATAAATTTCTAGTTGAAAAAACTTATCGATAAACTTTGTATGTTTCGACTTATCTTTTATTTTTAATGTGCTAATTACGTATTGCTTATCTAACGCGACAATAAAAATAGAATTGTGAAAATTGGCCGTATTACGAATCAACTTTAATGTTCCCAATATTTCTTCCGAGTTCAACCTATCAAGGTCATCGATGTAGACTACGACTTTCTTATTTATGTTTTGAAGTGCATTATTTATTTTGGTGTATAGTTCATTAGCGGATTCATCATTCCCATTAATCTTAAAATCAAATAAAGACGAAAAGTTTTTGGTTTTATATGCCTTTATTAGGTAACTTGAGTAATCAGAAATGTTATTCTCTAGTGAGCCATCAAATTTTTTTATCTTATTCGAAAATGATGTAAAAAAGTCGCTGATAATATCGGAAGAATCGTGATTTAGGTAGGGCGAAAAATCAATTTGTATAATGTCTTTGTCTGCTTCTATTGAAATATTTTCTTTGATTAGGTTGAAAATTGAGGATTTCCCGTTTCCCCAAGGACCAACTAAGCCGAATGAGAACGACGATTTATAATTATCAGCTATTACGTATGAGCTAATTTCTTTAGCTAATCGAGTATATCCAAGTTCATCTAAGCTAGACTTATTTATGGGAGAATCTTCAATTAGATAGTTCTTTGGTTCGTCTCCTTTTTTTCGGAATAAATTTTTGATGTATTTTAAAAAATTCAGAAATGGTAAGATAAGGAAAGCCAAAGCAGCGGCGTCTAAATAGTATATTTTTTTATCTGTAAACTTAAAATCTACATACAGCCAATCCACCGGAGAAAATCTAAAACACGTATACATTGCTGTTAAGACTACAGTTATTAGATAGTAATTGTATGAGGGTCTATAGTTGATTTTGTATTTGCTCCACGAATAGAATATCGAAAATATAAATGCTATGATAACTCCTGCGTCAATAAAGTACGAATTACTGATAGCATCGTAAGGAAGTAGTAACCAGTTTTTAATCGCAACTTTTATAAGTCCCTTAAAAATTAAGAATCCAAGACCTAATGCGAAAGGCAGAAGGAATTTCTTTTCAAAAATTCGAGACATCACCCAAGACTTAAATTTTGAAAACCTAGATACCTTTACTTCGGTAGTTTCAGCAGTCATACTCTATCAAAATTGGCTATGATGCGTTTCTTTAACTCCTCACTCTGCTCAAACTGCGATAGCAAGGTAGCTTTTAGCGTGTCCATCTTCTCTTCGAAGGGGATTCCATCATCTTCCTCAGCTTCTGTGCCTACGTATATGCCGGGTGTGAGTTTATAGTCTTGCTTTTGTACATCGGCTAGGGTAGCTGCTTTGCAGAAACCTTCTATGTCTTGGTAGTCTTCGAGGCCGTCCCTTCCTTCGCCGTCTCCTTCGTCAGAGCCTGTGCTGAGGGAAGTCGAAGTGCTCAGGATGACTTTGCTACGAGGAACAGTTCTCCATTGGTGATAGGTGTCGGCTATTTGACTCACATCCTCATCTGTAAGTACACGTAGTTTACGGCTGTGCATAGTACCTAGTTTAGATGCATCTATGAAGAGTATTTCGTCTGTACGCTCTCTATGCTTGCCATCGGTACCATTCCTATTTTTGCTCAGTATAAAGAGACAAGCCGGTATGCCCGTAGTTAGAAAAAGCTTATCTGGTAGTCGCACTATGGCATCTACCATACTATGGTCTACCATGTGTTGGCGTACATTTTTTTCACCTTTAGTATTACTGGTCATAGCACCATTGGCCATTACTATACCGGCGGTACCTGTGTCGCTCAGGTGGTGCCAGAAGGTCTGCATCCACATATAGTTGGCACTGCCGTCTGTGGTATATTCTTCTTTAGGCCCAAAGAGGCGTGGGTCACCATCTGGTAATTCCTCTGGGTGCCAGTTGCTCACATTAAAAGGTGGATTGGCTAGTATGAAGTCTGCTTTTAGATTTGGAAACTTGTCATCTAGTAGAGAGTTACCTAGTTTTATGTCAAAACTGAGGTCTCGCAGCAGTAGATTCATAAGACAAAGACGGAGTGTCTGGGCGGTCATTTCTTGTCCGTAGATGGATATGTCGCTCTTATCACCACCATGCTCTTGTATAAACTTGAGGCTCTGCACGAACATACCACCGCTACCACACGCGGAGTCAAATATGCGGCCTTTATAGGGTTCTAGCATCTCTACGAGTAGGCGTACTATACTACCCGGTGTGAAAAACTGACCGGCACCACTGCCTTCTGCCATAGCAAAACGGCCGATGTAGTACTCATAGATTCTACCCAGTATATCGCTTTCAGGATTTTCTTTTTCCGAAAACTTAGGATGAGAGAGGAGGTTTATTATTCCCCCTACATTTTTACCACTTAATTCACTTTTTACAAAAATCCGTGGCAATAGATTGCTCAGCATAGGATTATACGCCGTGAGCATATCTTGGATCACCTCAAAGGCATCATCGAGTATTACCTTGATATCATCTTGCTCTGCATTGTCTTTTAGGTATTGCCACGATGCTTTCTCTGGTATCACGAAGGTATTGCGAGAGCGATACTCATCTGGATCTGCGAGTATATAGTCTCGCTCCAGTTGGTCTTTAGTATAGTAGGGAGACTTTGGCTCGCTTACTACACTGCTTAACTCCTCGTGCACTATCTTGTAGCGTTCGCTCAGGTGCTTTACGAATACGAGAGGTAGTATATAGTTTTTATAATTGTTCTCAGATACGGCACCACGCAGCTCATTGGCAGCATCCCACAGTTCTTTTTCGAAATCTATATCAGCTTTGGTCATTGGTTTTTCGTAGTTCTATTAGTGAAAAGTAACGGTGTCATATTTAGATTCCGCAGCGATATATTCAGATATCCCAGCTTCGTGAGATGTATCAGGGTGGGTATTTTTACGCGTGAATCTTCGTTGAACAGCATAATTGAGTTTGTGGCGAATATACAGAAAGAGTAAAGAACATTTGTATCTAAAAGAATACAACATGTTAATTCCTCATTACAGAGTCTGCAATCCTACAGTTATTTCTAGCGTCTTTTGATCTTTCCGTATCGCATCATTGAGCTCCAAGAGAAAATATACTATGCTGGGGAAAACCTTTCTATGTATTTGGGAACGGTTTTTATATCCGGCAAATAGGATAAAACAGAAAGCGTAACGCATCAAATCAACCAAACCTTTAAAAAAGGAGTTGTTGCAGCAAATGTTGGTACGAGAAATGCGTCTTGTATTAAGCGTTTTTCTCTTTGTAGTTAGCTTTTTAAGTAGTTTTCACCCCATGTAAGCGTACATTAAATTCATAAAATTTGATAATAACATCTGCTTTTCAAGTAAAATACCTGGTTTTCATAGAATGGAATAGCCTGATGAAAGAGACACCAAACCATTCACCAAAGCTCAAACCTAAAAAACAGTACACCCATTACTTTTGCTTAGGTAATGTGTGTTCTTTTCTTGCGAAATGTGTTTTAGCGTGCATTTTTCGCGAGTAGCGTGTGTTTTTGTGCTTACATTTCTACCTACACTAGGGTGTATTCCGGCAAATCAGAAGTATGCCTGGTATAGCTATCAATTCGTTCATCGCTCTTT
>Ga0222644_1000344_pt1 | contig 16296 bp, 17 predicted proteins | sample AntAcemetagen291_FD_179800 | JGI IMG/M metagenome (GOLD analysis project Ga0222644, IMG submission 179800) | Saline water microbial communities from Ace Lake, Antarctica - #291 | ecosystem: Environmental > Aquatic > Non-marine Saline and Alkaline > Saline | place: Antarctica: Ace Lake...
TTCATTTTATTATTTTACTTTGTTCAAATTTAAGAAATACGCTTTATAACAACAGTATATAATGACCATAGGCTATGCCTACATCACATATACCAACGTTGGCGGTAATTTACAATGACGAAATAATAGTATTAATTAAATATTTAAACCAAAAAAATAAGTTGTGAAAAAAATAATCTTTTTAGCAGTAGTAGCATTGATAATTGCATCGTGCGGAAACAATTCTAATTCTAAAACAAAAATTGAGCAAGTTAGATTAGACAGTATTGAACAAATAAAAATTGATAGTCTTGCAATAGTTAAAGCAATTCAAGACAGCATAATACAGATTGAAATATTTGGGAAAGCAAAAGCGGAATATCACAAAACATTAAGTCTCCGAAAAAAATATATTGGATTTAAATATGAATACCCAAAATCAACAGATTTTATTGCAGAATATGGCTCGCCAGAAACTCTTAATGGAACTGATAATAATAAGTGGATTGTATATTTCCCAAAAGGCAACTTGACAGTAGTTTCAAATAAAAAGACTGACAAATTTGAAAATATTTGTGTAGGTAAATATTCGAATCTCAAATATGATGTAACTGCTGAACTATCCAAACTGATTGGAAAAAAAATGAAATATTATGATTATGTTGAAAAAGTGAGTTCAATAAGATATGGTTCGTCAGAAAAAATAGGAATGACAAATTGCGTAAATAAAGATTGCGTTGAGTATTACTCTAAAGGAAATTTCACTACTGTTGCGTTTATGGAATTTAACGATAAAGGAGATTTTGTTACACTAAAAAAGATTGCTATTGGGAAAGTGGCAAGATTGAATGAATATTAAAAAAACCGCTAACAATGTATATAGTTTATGGCGGATTAATTGCTAAATATGAGCGATTTAAAAATAAGTAAACATCGGTATAAGTTGAAAGATTTGTGTTTCAAAAACCGCCACAAAGCCATATACTTACCGTTGGCACAATAACGACAATGAAAAATATAACTGTATTAATTCTTATTCTAATATGTTTTGAACTCAAAGGCCAATCATACAATGAGCTAATTGGTTCAGCTTATTCTCACAAATCGGAAATTGCAGCTTTTGATACACTAATTGGCCACGGTGCTGGAGTCATTCCCACTTCTAGGCTTATCCTCAGGCAATTCATCGATTCATCTTACACCACTCGATACGTTATTTTGGAACAGGAAAAAACGGTCTCTGATACAAGTAGAACCTTTACCATTTTAGACCTAATCCAATTTGAAAATATTGGAGATTCTTCAACTGTAATAGTAGGAACATATGACATAACAACACTCGATAAAGACACATTGAGAAATGGATTTATTATAGCCTATGAATGCTGTCACGACTTATCAAATGCACAATGGCAAGACACTCCCAAAACACCAATTAAAGCTTGGTATACCGGAGACAACAGTAAGAAGCTAATTGAAATTAACCCTGAAAAGGTATTGCGTAAATATGCGTACGTAATTTTTAAAGAAAATTAAACGGTGCCTTACATCACCTAAAACACATAGTTGCCCCACAAGGGACAACAACGTATTTTAGCCTAACGTTGTATGCAACCCAAAAAATAAAAATGATTAAACAGATACTTAGTACTACAATTATTCTTTTCAGTTCCTATTTGTCATATGGACAATTAGACTCCGCTAAAATGGATAATCTAATAGTTTATGGTGAAACCTTTTCGTTCACCATCAAAGAACCAAAGAATTGGATAGGTGATATAGATAGTGCTGCAAACTATAATTCTAATATCATTTTCTGTAAAGACAAAAAAGAGCTCGAAAATGGAGGTGCTTTAATTCAAGTTTTAGCTTTCGCAAAACAAGATGAAAACACCAATGAAGATTTAGAATATGATATAAATACTTATAAAAAGGATTATGAAAAGTTAAAACAAAAAGATTTGTCTGTAACTCATAAAAAATATAAATGTTACCCAAAACTTGTATTTGTGAAGGATGAGTTTTACCAATATGTCGTCTATATAAATCCGGGTAAAAAATATAAAAACGGAATATCTATTTCAATGAATACCTCAAAAAGGGAAGCAAATACGGAAGAGTTAAAAGCCTTTCTGTCAATAATAGAATCACTTTGGATGATAAAATAACGCACTACAACAGCCAAGTCTTCCAGCCCCAGATGACAGGCTGCTGAGCATGTAAAACCAACAATGAAACTAGTGTTTCTCCACGGACGGACACGGTGTATTGTTCCCTAGATACTTCGACAAGATCAGTCCAGGATCTAGGATTATTCTATTCCAAGACAAGCAGATTATCATTCTATTTACCCCAAAAACTCCACCTTCTCTCTCCAATCTCCTCTTCTACCTTCTGCGACTATAGCATCTTCTGCTATTGTTCCTACGTAAAACAAACCCAAGCATCGCTCTCCTTCTGGCAAGTGCAAAAATGCACTAAACTCATCTCCCAAGGCGTATCCTGGCGTACTCCAGTAGCCGCCGTACTTTTCTGTACTAGCGAGATACAGCCACATATTTTGAACTGCCATAGCGGTAGCTGCTATTTCTTCATATTCTGGAAGAATTTCGTTTCTATCCATGCAGATAGCTACGATGTGACTCACCTGCTCTTTGCGTTGTTCTATCTTCTCTAGTTTTGAGCTATTAAATTTTTCTGCTGGCGTGTCTCGTACGTAGCATTGTTTGCAAAAGTCTAGCATCCTATTCATAGCATCTCCGCTATACACCTTAAACCGCCACGGCTCTGTATTGCGATGTGTAGGTGCCCAGTTAGCTAGTTCTAGCATTTTGTCTATGACATCCTGTGGCACTTTTTCGCCACTCATCTGCTTTGGGAATATGGATCTACGGTTTTGTATGGTTTTTTCTATGGACATATTTGGTGCTGCGAAGATAGTGGATGTTCACTTCTCGATACAAAATCATCAGAGATGATTTCACTCGAAATGACAATCCCACTAAAAAGCCATTCGGTCCTCTTTTGTCAGTTCGAGTGGTTGTGCTTTAGTACAATTTTACCGAGAAGTGAATAAAAGAAATGCTCAGTATAGATTCAAATTCATCAGAGATGATTTCACTCGAAATCACAATTCCATTATAAACCATTTGATCCTCTTTTGTCAGTTCGAGTGGTTGTGCTTTAGTACAATTTTACCGAGAAGTGCATAAAAGAAATGCTCAGTGTGAAGATTCAAATTCATTAAGGTTTCGCAGTAGGCGAAATATGACCTTTGGATTGTTCACTTCTAGATACTAAATGACAATCCCACTAAAAAGCCATTCGGTATTCTTTTGTCGGTTCGAGTGGTCGTGCTTTGGCACAATTGTACCGAGAAGTGAATAAAAGAGATAATCAGTATAGATTTAAGCTCATTAAGGTTTCGCCGTGGGCGAAATGATTGCCGCGGTACTTTATTTTTTAATGCCGTGTCTACGAATAGGAAGGGTAAAAAAATTAAAACACTCAGGCACTAAGTTTTATAAAACAGTAAGGTATTGGTAAACTGCTAGCTCGATATTTACGGAAGGAAGGGAGGTGTTTTGTTATCCCTTTAATTTTTTAATTAAGCACATTAAGGTTTCGAAGTAGGCGAAATATGACCTTTGGATTGTTCACTTCTAGATACTAAATGACAATCCCATTAAAAAGCCATTCGGTATTCTTTTGTCGGTTCGAGTGGTTGTGCTTTAGCACAATTGTACCGAGAAGTGAATAAAAGAGATAATCAGTATAGATTCAAATTCATTAAGGTTTCGCCGTAGGCGAAATGATTGCCGCAGCACTTTATTTTTCTTAACGCTGTGCTTACAAAGAGAAAGGGTAAAAAAATTAAAACACTCAGGCACTAAGTTTTATAAAAAAGTAAGGTTTTGGTAAACTGCTGGCTCAATATTTACATAGGGAAGTAAGGTGTTTTGTTGTCCCTCTACTTTTTTAATTAAGGTCATTAAGTTTTCGCAGTAGGCGAAATACGACCTTTGGATTGTTCACTTCTAGATACAAAATCATCAGAGATGACTTCACTCGAAATGACAATCCCACTAAAAATCTATTCGGTATTCTTTTGTCGGTTCGAGTGGTTGTGCTTTGGCACAATTGTACCGAGAAGTGAATAAAAGAGCCCCATTATAACCTCCACTAATGCCACTATAAATAAACAAATTTACTATTCTGACGTTCAAAGGTTAAATTTGAACCCAAACAATTAAAGGAAAAATATTATGTCATTTGAATTACCACAACTAACGTACGCATACGATGCACTAGAGCCTCACATAGACGCTCGTACCATGGAGATACACCACAGCAAACATCACAACGGATATACGTCTAAGCTAAATGCAGCTATAGAAGGTACTGACCTTGCAGATAAAAGTATAGAGGAGATCTGTACAGGAATGGATATGGATAATACCGGTGTAAGAAATAACGGCGGTGGATACTATAATCACAATCAGTTTTGGACTGCTATGAGCCCAAACGGCGGAGGAACTCCTACAGGAGAATTAGCTGATGCTATTGATACCGCTTTCGGAAACTTTGATGAGTTTAAGGCATTATTTAGTGATGCTGCTGGTACACGTTTCGGGTCTGGATGGGCTTGGTTATGTGTGAAAGAGGGTAAACTAGAGATTTGTTCTTCTGCTAATCAAGATAATCCACTCATGCCAGGTATCGGCTGTGGTGGAGCTCCTATTTTAGGAATTGATGTATGGGAGCACGCATACTACTTAAACTACCAAAACAGAAGACCTGACTACGTTGATGCATTTTTTAATCTAATCAATTGGGATGAAATAGCTACTCGTTTTGCAGCAGTGAAATAACCCTTTTTAAATAAATAATACACCAAGCCCGCACGAAAGTGTCGGGCTTTTTGTTTTTGTAAGCATTCTACATTTACTTTTGTATAATGAATTTTTTCAAATGGTCTCTTTACCTACTGGCTTTAAGTGCCTTTATTTGGTTTGTGTTTTTTAAGCCACTGGGCGGCACTGCACCTATCAAAGTGCTAACGGACTCTGAGACTGCGATACCTGAAGAAGAGGCTAGTGAATACCTGCCAGAAAGTACAATCGAAGATACCGAAACAGTAGACGCAGATATAACTGAGTCCGAGACTCTGCCAGAAGAATTTGAAAATGAAGAAATTACTGTACATCCCCCTGCAACTAACGGATCTGTCAATATTAACAGTAAGTACCTTATAGTAGTGGGTAGTTTTGGTGTAAAGTCAAACGCAGACAGAATGCTAAAACGAGTAAAAGATAGTGGTAAAGAAGGCACTATCACTCTCATTAGGGGTCTCCACAGAGTAGTGACAGCATCTACGGATGATCAAAACGATGCTCAGCAACTACGAGATCATTTCACTCATATATACAAGGAACAAGCTTTTATCCTAGAACAATAGCCCGTCTTATACCGCGTTAATCATTAAAACTGAGAGGTAAGCGTAAATCTAAGCCCACTAAATGCAGGCTCTAGTCTACAGATACCTCCAGTACATACCACGCCTTCTACCTGCTTTATATATGCTGCTGTAAATGAAGTGGTTTTCACATTGTACTTTACAAAAAAGCTAGGATAATGCAACACCTGATCTGCTAACGTTGAGTTTACTATTCGCACAGGATTGGTATTTACCATATCACTTACTGCTACAGTAAATTTGGGTGAACTACTCCACTCTAAAATTCCGTGATAGAAACTTCCTAAATCTTGATCTGTCATTAACATCTGAGACTCAAACCTGAGAGAATTCTTGCGGTTTATCTTATAGGTCACTTCTCCAAAAGGGGTCAGTGTCTCCACATTATCCGTTTTTTTAGGATCTTTCCCTTCGTATACCGCTTGATTATACGTGATAATTTGCATACCCACTTTACCTTTCCACTTGCTATTTATCTTGTGCTCCACTTGAATAAATTTTTCGTCGAATAGTCGATTTCCGTTCAGGTCCTGTATATCTGAGTAGTTGAGCGTCATGTTGGTTTTATTATTGAAGGAATAAATAAGCTCTGCTTGGATACCCTGCTCACCACTAAACTGGGCTGGTGCTTGATATCTAGCAAGCATTCTATAACTTGCTTGTCGGCTAAGGCTTGGCTGATAGGTGTAGACCCCTTGCAGCAGTGCAAGATTCACAAAAGGAGATACCGTAAGCGGAAAGTTCTCTATACGTCGATACTGTACATTTATACCTAAGCCCGCTTTCTTTTCTTTGCCCAGCTTTCTCTTACTGTAACTTACTCCTCCCATAAACAAGGTGCCGTCTCTACTGATCAGAGCGTTTCCCTCATTATTATTTATAGCCTCTTCTGTCTTGTAATTATACTCCCCATTAAAAGCAAAGTCCTTGTAACTAGCATTGAAATATCCATTGAGTATGTACACATTGTACTTTGGATAAAACCTATCTTGAAATGGCTGACCATTTATTTGAGTCACGATATCTGTCATCGTATTTTCATCTAATGTTCTATTCACCGCGGACACTCCTAGATTAAGGATACCGCCGTCCACAGACCTGAGTGACTGCTCAGCATTTATTCCCTTTATAATCTGCGGAGAGGTCTCAAATCTGTTTTCTTGTGCACCTTTTTGCTTGCCCGTAAATGCTTTTACTACAAGGTCGTCCGTGATATTATACTTTAAACGTACACCTTCCATAGCATAGTCTATGCCTATCAGTCTATTCTCAAAAGCTCTGAAAGCCGCTCCCGAGCCAAACTGATCATAAAAAGACCCTGCAGTGATTTCTAAGTCACCGACACTCTTTTTTATCTGCCAAAATCCTAGGCCCTGACCTGTAAAAGATCCTGAAGGATTGAGCAAGTTACTGTTATTAAAAAGATCATATCTAGCCGCAAAATGCCAGCCCTTAATATCATAATTTACAAATAACCACGTCTCTGCAGAACTTATCTGCCTGCCGTACTGAGGGGATGCAGACTCCGTAGCACCAATAAGCGAATCTTTTAAAAAGACGGAATAATTAGACTGCAGATTACCACTAAGTACCCCTTTATCTTGAGCGTGAGCAGCGATTCCTGAGAATATAAAAACTAAAAGTGTAGCTAGGTACTTGTTCATTATTGCTGCTAAAGTAAATAATTCTGAAAATACACACTATTTTACTTTTTTTTGAAGTGTGAATGTTACCGAGTTAATAGACGAAATCAAATCCAAAAAGAGTTATTTATGCGTGGGTTTAGATACCGACATTTCTAAACTTCCTGACGGAATATCTAAAGATGCTGATGGCATACTTGCTTTTAACAGAGAAATAATAGCCGCTACTAAAGACTATGCTGTCTCCTATAAAATAAATACCGCATTCTACGAGCAACTCGGAAGTAAGGGCTGGCAAATACTCGAGAAAACTCGGGAAATGATACCCAGCAATATACTAAGTATAGCAGATGCCAAACGAGGAGATATAGGAAATACAAGTAGTATGTATGCTAAAGCCTTCTTCGAAACGATGGATTTTGATGCCCTTACGGTAGCACCATATATGGGTTTTGATAGTGTAGAACCTTTCTTAAAATTTAAAACTAAAATCACTATAGTACTCGGCCTGACTTCGAATGTGGGAAGTGCCGATTTTCAAACGAACGAACTCTACTCGCCACCTCTTTATAAAACCGTGCTGAAGCGAGTATCTTCGTGGGGGTCACCAGATAATCTCATGTTTGTAGTAGGAGCTACTAAGGCCGCTGCTCTTAAAGAAATCAGAGAACTAGTACCCAATCATTTTCTGCTCATACCTGGGGTAGGTGCCCAGGGTGGAAGTGCTGTAGAAGTCTGTGAAAACGGAGCAAATAGCATCGGTGGCTTACTTATCAATTCTTCTAGAGGCATAATCTATGCGAGCAGCGGAAAAGACTTCGCCGAAGCGGCCAGAGCAAAAGCCAAAGAACTAGCACTACAGACACAACCGTATACTGCTCATTTATGAGTTTTGGATACAATGAGGACTTGCTCCAGTTTATCTGGGAATATCAATTATATGATACTAAACGCCTGACCACTTCCACAGGTGAAGAAGTCACTATATTAAAACAAGGATTTCTAAATAAAAACAGTGGGCCCGACTTTAGCAACGCTCAAATAAAAATAGGAGAGACTACCCTATATGGAGCTATAGAAATACATGTAAATGCCAATGAGTGGACGCAGCATAATCACCATACGGATAAAGCATATAATGCAGTAATACTGCATGTATGCTATACTCACAATTCAGATGCTGTGCGAGAAGATGGCACCTCCATACCTACCGTAGCCTTAAGTGATAGAATACTCCGAAAATCACTAGCTCAATATGAGCAGCTAATGGAGAACAAGCCTTTTGTACCTTGTGAAAACGCTGTACGCCATGTCTCTGATTTTAATGTAAAACTATGGGTAAATAGAATGGCGGTAGAACGACTAGAAGTCAGATGTAAACTTTTCAAGACCTATTTAGAGTCTTGTGCCGGAGACTGGAATCAAGCGTTTTTCTGGGCAATAGTTAGAGCTTTTGGCATGCCTACTAATACAGAAGCTTTCGCTGAGTTAGCAGAGAAACTTCCTTTTTATCTTATACAAAAGCACCACGAATCACTGTTTCAATTAGAAGCATTGTTCTTTGGAACAGCAGGACTTTTAAAAGACGATATACATGATAACTACGCTATGGGGTTACAGAACGAATATACTTTTTTAAAGAAAAAGTACGCCCTTACTTCCGTGAGTTGTCAGATCAAAACTGGAAGAATGCGACCCATGAATTTACCCCACGTGAAACTGGCTCAACTCGCCGCTTTTTTTCATCATACTCCTCTCTTTATTTCTAAAGTACTGAGTCTACCTGCCCCTTCAGATGTAAAGAGTATGCTCACTTTTAAGTTATCTGATTACTGGTTAAATCATTATTCATTTAAAACCAAATCAAAAAAGAGATCCAAACCTATCTCTGCAGGCTTTGTAAATCATCTCTTCTTAAATGCTCTGGTGCCGTTCGTTTTCTTTTATGAAAAAAACAAAGGAGAGGGCGACACTGAGCGTGCACTTCAGTACCTAGAAGACATTCCCAAAGAACAAAACAGTATTATAGCTAATTGGACTAAAACCGGCATTAACTGTGAAAACGCTCTAGAATCTCAAGGATTACTTCACCTATACAAAACATATTGCTTACCGCAGCGTTGCTTAGAATGTACTATAGGTAAAAACATACTGCTAAAGTAAGATGGATAAAATAAAGAAAAACATAGAAAATTACGCCTTCGGCGTGTGTTCTTATCTGGGCGACAAGTTCGGGATACGCTCAAGTACTATTCGCTTATACTTTATTTATATTTCCTTTTTTACCTTTGGTAGTCCTATTATAATTTACTTTGTTTTGGCTTTTTGGCTCAACATAAAACACTACTTAGTTTCCCGTAAGCACTCTGTATGGGACTTATAGACTGATTACTAGTGTACTAATTAGAATGCACATACTTTTTATCGTTAATAAACGTTTACTACTGCCCCTCTATCTTTGAACAATGCAAAATGAACTAGCACTGTACAGAACCACTAAAAGCTATCAACAGAATCATAAGACTACAGAACTTAAATGTAGTAACTGTCAGCAGCTTTTTTTAGCAAACAGGAAAACTGCTAAATACTGCAGTAGCTCGTGCAGATCTCAGTCTTGGATGACTAAGAATAATAAGAAGGTTATAACTATAGCTGTGCCCTTAGACATAGATGATGCTTTCTTAGAGAAAATAAAGAATATGCTAGAAAACTACACTCCTTCAGCACAGGGAGTTGAAAAACGTGCTCCATTAAAATCACATCACGAAGAAACTTTTGACACCGAAACTGAAGTTCGCACATTTATGGCACAAGCAGGCTTGAGTGACTACAAGATACCCAAGCACGATATGGGCATATACTATGATGAAGGTCTCACAATCAAAAAAGTAGAAGACCGTTTCTTAGTGAAAATACTAGCGTAAATAGAGCTTTACTCGAAAACGAGGTCTATGCCATCACTCAGCGGATGAGCCTGACAAGTGAGTATATACCCTTCTTCTATCTCTGCATCACTTAGCCCTTCACGCTCTATCATAGATGCTTTGCCGCTTCTTAGCTTTGCACGACAAGTAGTGCACACTCCTACACAGCAACTATATGGCGGGTCCATACCTGCGTCTTGTGCCGCTATAAGTATCGTTTGCTCTGGTTTTACAGTGATTTCTTTTTTATCACCATACACCTCTACTGTTATCTTACGCTCTACTATTTCTTCGCTATAATTTAAGGCTTCCGAAGAGGCACTTCCTTCGTCAACAGCCTCTTTTTTAGTAACAGCAGTAAAGTATTCCGTATTGATATTTTCATCCCGTACACCTATAGTTTTGAGACCTTCTACTACTACTTCCATCATAGGGCTAGGTCCACACGTATAGTATTGGGCCACAGGATAATTAAGTCCCAGTTCTTGTCTAGCCATTTCAGAGACAGTCTCTTTAGTTAGAAAGCCTCTGTGACCCATCCAGGCACCCTTTGGGTTATCAAGTGTGTATATCACCTTAAAGTTCTCGTGAGCGGCTTCTAAAGCGTCTATCTCGTCTTTAAAAATGATACTGTCCTCGTCTCTATTTGCATATACTAAGTAACACTTACTATTGGGCTCTTCTTTTAGAGCAGTTTTGGCAATACTTATTAATGGTGTAATTCCACTCCCACCACCAAAAAGAAAATAGTGCTTACTAGCTACTGGACTTGGGTCCAGAACGAACTTGCCCATAGGAGGCATAATATCCATCATGTCGCCCTCTTTCGCATTTCTGTTGAGGTATGTGCTCATCTTTCCTCCTTCTACTTCTTTTACCGCTATAGTGATTTGCTCACCAGTGACAGGACTAGAAGACATAGAGTATGATCTACGTACTTCTTCTCCATTTATCATAACGCTAAATGTAAGGTACTGCCCAGCTTTATACTGATACTGACCGGCCATAAGGCTAGGCACGTCAAAAGTGATGCTCACCGCATCTGAAGTTTCTCTATTTATTTTAGCAACGGGTATTGAATAAAATCCTGCGGGCATTTTTATGTATTTTTAATAAGTTGTTCTAGTATTTCTACAGCATTAGTAGCTGCACCTTTTCTTAAGTTATCAGCCACCACCCACAAGTTTAGTGTGTTTTTCTGCGACTCGTCTCTTCGTATTCTTCCTACCATGACCTCATCTCGATTCACGGCATTAATGGGCATAGGGTAACTATTATTTGCGGTATCATCCACTAGCAGCACTCCGTCTGTTTCCCTCATTATGGCTCTCACACGCTCTATATCAAAGTCTTTCTCGAAGGCTACATTTATAGATTCTGAGTGTCCTCCGACTACCGGTACTCTTACGGCTGTAGCCGTAATTTTCATATTCGGCTTGCCCAGTATTTTCCGTGTTTCATCTACCAGTTTCATCTCCTCTTTGGTGTATCCATTTTCTAAGAATACATCACAGTGCGGAATACAGTTCTTATCTATCGGGTGAGCATACACCATGTTTTTACAAGAGCCTGTAACTCGCTCTTCCTCCATCTGCTGTACTGCGGCTTTACCTGTACCCGTGACAGATTGGTAGGTGCTAATTACCAATCTATTAATGCCATACTCTCTGTCAAGTGGGGCTAGTGCCATCACCAGCTGTATAGTAGAGCAGTTGGGATTTGCTATAATTTTATGTGATTCAGAGATACTATTCTGATTTATCTGTGGCACTACCAGCGGACAGTTAGCATCCATACGCCAAGCAGAAGAATTATCTATAACCACTGCTCCCTTCTCTGCAAACTTAGGTGCCCACTCTTTTGAGAGTTCGCCACCTGCTGAAAAAAGTGCAAAGTCGACGTCTTTTTCTAGAGCATCTTCTAAAAGACAAACGTCATACATCTGTCCACCGTATTCTACTTTTTGTCCTAGGCTAGATTTACTAGCTACAGGATAAAGGCTTTCTATTACTACCCCTCGCTCGTGCAGTACCTGAAGCATAGTTCGACCTACCATCCCTGTGGCACCCACTATGGCCAATTTCATACTGTTTGTTGTTCTTTTATGAGGTTTAACGTTCTTCCTGAGTGCTCAGCTTGTGCTCTCATCAGTTTTACCATATCTCCCATAGTGTTTAGATACATGCTTTGAAAACCGTCTGAAAGAGCTTCTTCAGGGTTATTGTGCACTTCTATCATAAGGCCGTCCGCACCTGCGGCTATAGCTGCTAATGATAGTGGGGTTACTAAGCTTCGCTGGCCCGTACCTTGACTTGGATCTGCTATGATAGGCAAGTGACTCAACTCTTTTACTAATGGTATAGCGGCTATATCCATAGTATTACGTACGGAGGTATCGAAAGTACGGATACCTCGCTCACAAAGAATTACATTCTCATTTCCACCTAGCAATATATACTCTGCTGCAAGGAGCCATTCATTTATGGTACTAGACATTCCTCTTTTTAATAAAATCGGCTTATCTACTTTTCCTAACTCTTTGAGAAATTGATAATTTTTAGCATTTCGAGATCCCACCTGAAGTATATCGGCGTACGGATATACTTCATCTATTAAAGAAGTGTCCAGAACTTCTGTAACTATTTTTACTCCATAAGTATCTGATGCGTTTTTAAGCATTTTCAGACCTTCTTTCTTTAAACCTTGAAATGCGTATGGAGATGTACGAGGCTTATACGCTCCGCCTCTCATAAATTTAACACCTAACTCAGACAAGCCTTTAGCTATCTCATTAAGTTGTACTTCCGACTCTACAGCACAAGGTCCCGCAATAAGGCAAAGCTCTTTGGCTCCTATAAGTTCATCACCTACTCTTATTACTGTATTGTGATCACTGTGTTGTCTAGAGACTAATTTCAAATCAGACATTTATTCAAATAAAACGTATTGGTGTTAATTCAGTTTTGTATAGCTAATATAAACTTTCACTTCCTTGGTAGCTACGTCAGTATTTACTACTACTCTATCCGGTCTTATGGGAGATGCTGTAGGTACGCTCAAATAAAATCCATGAAAGTCATTTTTTTCTGTCGCATTGTACTCTGTAATGAGATTTTGAAGATACTGAGTGAATCTAAACGTATAGTTTCCGTCTGTCTCTAATCCACCATAATAAGTGGCCCCAAAATCTGCAAAACCTTGACTATTATCCGTAGGGTCTCCAGCTATATCCAATATAGGTATAGATAATAGTAGGCTAGGGGGCAAAGGATACTTTTCTCCGGCTACTACCGATTCGTCTACAGTAAACACAATAGACGCCTCATTTATCACTATCTGCTCCCCTCTCTCTATAAAACTAGAAAGGTCGTTTAAATCTATCTTCACTTTTGTTCCTCCCAAGGACTGCAAATACCCTTTACTGTAGCTTCCATCCACAGTCTTCTGTGTACTAATCTCTGCTGAGTGAGTTGTCTCATATGCATTAATACGTATCGAGTTATTCCCCATAGGTATCGCCATAGACCCCGTATCATCGGTAGAATGATAATGTACCTCTAATCCTGAAAGTTCAGAATACGCTTGTACGGCTACTATGGCTCCCTCACCTGAAAGCGGATTATCTCTTGGCACCAGCACTATTCCTTTTAAGTAACTAAGAAAAGTCTCGTTATCTGTAAACTTATCGTTACTAGCATCTATGAGCTCTTGACCAAAACTGTTATTTAAAAGAACTGAAAGCTTTGGAGACACTGTGGTAGTATCGTCTCCGGTAATCACTTGCTTACGGGTCAAGTCAAATTTCCCAACGAACTCTCCTATTTTTTCACCTAGCTGCGGTTTAAATCTATGTGTATATACTGAATCTATGGAAACACTTTGGTCTAGTTTATAAATATCTATAGCTATTTCACTATTAATATCTCCTAACGTCATAGGTATAGCAGTAATATCATAATTCAGGTTAAAACGAATCGAATCTATAGTGTTTCCAGCTAGTTTAACTCCTACTTCTTTTAAACGAGGTTGCACTACTAAGCTCGCTTTAGATAAGCCAAAAACCGGGTCCTGCACTACTCCTAATATATTACTAGGTAATCTGCTAGTAGGCAGAGAATCGCTATCTACAGTTCTTACTTTACTGGCAAAAAAAGTAGTATCAAGCTCTAATTTATCCGTATCGGCACGAACTAAACCTAGGCCTATGTTTGTCGACTCCTTTTTGCATCCCAAAAAAGCAAGCAAAAAGAAAAGGGGCAATAACCCCTTAACTTTATAATTCATTTTGTTTAGTATCACTTATATATTATTCATTTCCAGCCAACAATGAATTATAAAAATTCAAATAATTGTCTGCTATTTGGTCGTTCGTGTGATTTAAGATAGGCTTCTCAAAAGAAGACAACCTCTGCTCTACTTCTGCATCTATGCCACTACATCTCACTACAGCGTCAGCATGCTGTATGCCTCCCAAGTGTAAACTGGTACAGTCTGCTTTAGAAAATGCCTGTAACTCTTCGTCTTCTATAAAATTAAGACTAGCCTTACGCATAAAGTCTTGCCCTAAATCTTCTTTAAAATCATTTTCGTACACAGAATATATAACTTTTGCATTAGAAAATACTGGCTCGTCCTTATACAGTGTCTTTAGGTATAGTGGGATAAGGCTCGTCATCCAACCTTGGCAATGTATAATATCCGGATACCAGCCCAGTTTTTTTACCGTCTCTAGAGCTCCTTTACAGAAGAAAATAGTTCTCTCATCATTGTCTGCAAAAAACTCTTCGTTCTCATCATTGTATATAAACTTACGATGAAAAAAGTCTTCATTGTCCAAGAAATACACTTGCATCTTAGTATTAGGTATAGATGCGACTTTGATGGTAAGTGGATTGTCATTATCATCTATAGTGATATTCATGCCGGACAAGCGAACCACTTCATGTAATCTGTTTCTTCTCTCGTTTATAACTCCAAAACGAGGCACTAATATTCGCACTTCGTTGTCTTTTTCTTGAATTTTTTGCGGCAAGTATCTTGCAATTTCTGCCAACGGAGTGTCTCCATCCAAAAACGGTCTCATCTCCGAAGAGATAAATAGAATTTTTTTTCTTTCTTGTGTATTATCCATGGAACGTTTTATTGTTTTACAATTGCAAAGATACTGCCGTGTGGAACTATAATAATCACGTGGAACTATTGTTTTTTAAGTATTTTTATCGTATATACATGAATATAATAAAAGCCTCTAAGGACCTTTCTAACTTACTAGACTCCATACGTAAAGAAAACCCAAAAGTTACAGTCGGGTTTGTGCCAACCATGGGAGCCCTTCATGACGGTCACCTATCCCTACTCTCAGAAAGTGTAACTAAATCAGACATAACTGTCTGTAGTATATTCGTAAACCCAACTCAGTTTGGCGAAAAAGCGGACCTAGAAAAGTACCCTAAACCAATAGAAAATGACATTAATCTTCTTATGGAAGCAGGATGTGATATTCTATTTCTTCCGGAATATGAACAGGTGTACCCTGACACATATACACACCAAGAATTTGACCTCAAAAATCTAGATCACAAAATAGAGGGTGCTAGTAGACCTGGTCATTTTCAAGGAGTGTGCAATGTACTTTTTAGGTTTTTTGAGATCATCAAACCCAATTTCGCTTTCTTTGGCCAGAAGGACTTTCAACAGACGGTAGTTGCAAAACGCTTAGCTCAACTTATGGAGCAAGGACCTCAGATAGTAGTGACGCCTATCAAAAGGGAAGCTCACGGACTCGCTATGAGCTCTAGAAACATTAGGTTGTCTGAAAAGGGAAAGATGAATGCAGCATTCATTTATAAAGCTCTTCTTCAACTTAAAGAAGATACAGAAGAGCTGAACTTGGTAGAGGCGTTACAGAAAGCCAGGCAATTCATAAGTGCTCAGAAGGGTGCTAACATAGACTACTTATTAGCAATAGACACCATAACGCTGGATGAAGTAAGCAGGATAGATCAGGCACAAGGTGTGGCCGTAGTGACAGTAATAGAATACGAAGGTGTAAGACTACTGGATAATATTATACTAAAATAGATGTAACTGCAGTCACTTCTACCTATCAAAAGAAACACACTGCCTCCAGCTAATGGCAAAACTATTATACATCACAAGCTTTAGCGATTCTTAATGTAATCCCTTAAATAAACTCTTCCTCTGGAGGATTTCAACTCCTTCTCGCGTTTCATTGCCGCACTCTTTGATTCTAATTCTTCCGTATAAGCTACTA
>Ga0222644_1000349_pt1 | contig 15897 bp, 7 predicted proteins | sample AntAcemetagen291_FD_179800 | JGI IMG/M metagenome (GOLD analysis project Ga0222644, IMG submission 179800) | Saline water microbial communities from Ace Lake, Antarctica - #291 | ecosystem: Environmental > Aquatic > Non-marine Saline and Alkaline > Saline | place: Antarctica: Ace Lake | collected...
TTATCTTTAAATCTCTCTTTTACTATGGTCGGGGCTTCGGTACATTCCGCTATTGCGGAACACTCAGCCGGACAACATAAGTTTCAATAAATTCTTGCTATGAATCGAAGAACCTTGTCATTTCGAGCGGATTTGCTATTGGCAAATATGTATCGAGAAGTGAACAAGGGCGTTATCTACTGCTTATCTTTAAATCTCTCTTTTACTATGGTCGGGGCTTCGGTACATTCCGCTATTGCGGAACACTCAGCCGGACAACATAAGTTTCAATAAATTCTTGCTATGAATCGAAGAACCTTGTCATTTCGAGTGGATTTGCTATTGGCAAATATGTATCGAGAAGTGAACAAGGGCATTATCCTTGCTTATCTTTAAATCTTTCTTTTACGATGGTCGGGATGGGGGTAGGTTTTCCTTCTTCGTCTATACGTACGAAGGTGGTATTGGTCGTCACTACCACATCTTCTTGTCCAGTATAAACACTCACTTTTCGAGCTTCTATTTTAAAAGTAAGAGAGGTATTACCCATTCTAGCAACTTCTGCATATATACGGATTACAAAACCTTCTTTTACTTTCTTTTTAAAGACGAGTTCATCTACCTTTATGGTCACCATGTTTGGCGTATGACAAATACTCACAGCCATAGCACTAGCAGCTTCATCTATCCAGGCCATCATTATCCCACCAAAGAGATTTCCATGAATCCCTATGTCTTTTACCATACAGATGTGTGTTGTGACTAATTGCATAGTGCAAAGGTAAGTTGTGGAATCCAAATTAAGACTCAACAATTAAGAGCAAAATCAAATAGGAATATCAAATAAAGGCATAGGTATCAAGCATCCCAGTTGTTCCGATCCAAAATTCCGTAGTATATAGCTTCTTTTAGATGCTCTTTTGTCCAGTGAAAGGGCTGTATTTTTTCACTTGATATAAAATCGCATTATTTTTTTCCGGAGGATAAAAACAAAAGACCAAGACCTAGTACTATGAGTCCTCCTAAGATGCTTACCGCTAAGATGAATAAAACGCCAATAATGATAAGTATAACTCCTACTGCTCGTAGAGCGGGACTGCCAGAGTCATTTGATGTGGTGGGTCGCTCCACACGCTGAGGTGCTTGCTTAGTGTTGAAGACTTCCTTTGTACCGTTGCTATATTTTACAAAAAGCACATCTGCTTTATCTATAATGACTGTTGGTCCGGTAAGGTGATTGCATCGTTTGTATTTTATTTCAGAGGTTGATATTTCAGTCACCTTTGCCTCTATCTCATCTCCATTTCTGAGTACCAGCATGTCACATGAGTCGCTGTAAGTGTTTTGCAGTGATGTCCAGTTATTTACGTAATGAATAGACCCTCCATCTTCCATATGTCCAATAGCTCTGAGAAGTCGTCTGCTATCTTTGTTAATTGCTGTTACTGTTTTTTTTGGGGTAACGATTGTTGTTTCGGCATTATTTGAAGGAGTTTTCGCTGGTTTTTCAATGTTGGATGAAAGTGTCCTTGCTGCTACTATCGATTTATTAGTAGTGGTCTCACGAGAGTTTTTCTTGATTTTCCAGATTTTAGTGCTGTTTTGTTTATACCTTTTACTTTGGTAGATACCGTCACGCTGTACTACTGAGCAAGCTGACATAAGCATTGAAACAAGGAGAATACTGGTTATTTTATAAAGATATGAATTCATATATCAAAAATAGGAATAAAAACTAAAGAAGGGAATAGGTTTCGTAAAATGGTAGCATAACATTTTAGGTGTTTTTAATCTGGAAGATGTTCTCTAATCAAAAGCGAGCCAAGTATGCTGCAAAAGCTAGTTTTGGAGTAAAGTAGCTTGAGCTTTTTTACTTAGACTTCAACTTAATCTTAAACTTATCAGGCACCCCAATTTTCCCGATCCAAGCTTCTATAATGTATAGCTTCTGCTAGGTTGCTCCATTTGTATAGAATCACTTCCACCAAGGTCGGCTATGGTACGACTTACTTTAACCGAAATTTTCCAGTATTTAGCTAAACTACAGATTGATATAGAAACGAAAGGTAGCAACGTAATCTGATGGAGAAGATCTTCTTGTAGAAAGGGAAAGCCAGAAATGGCTCATATGTAGTTAGCCTTATTTCTGACAGCGAGATGATTCAGAAAAGGCTTATATTTGATAGGTAAATAAGCAACAGGTGTTTCCTTTTCTGTCTACTTGGTCTGACCTTGAATTTTGTTCAGGTTATACCGCGAGCGATTTCGCTGTCCTGAGTAACTCAGCATGGCTTCCAGAAACTATAAACGGAGAGCAACGGCACGTTTTAGAAAGTAAAACTAATGATGAATTACGTATTAAATTTGGATATAAAGACAATTAAAAGATGAAAGCATATTTGATATTACTTATTTTACTGTTATCTATCAGCATACAATCTAGGGCTCAAAACATAGATAGATACTCGATTAGTGTTTTGCCATCACTTAACAAAAATTATGGTTTTGGTAAAAATATGTTTGACACTGAGATTGGAACAAAAGTTGTTAGTGGATTTGAATTGGGTTATGATCGTATATTTAAAACAAAATTAATACTACACACAGGTTTAGGCTATACTAATAGTGGCTCTAAGATTTATAGCCAGACAATAGATAATGATCAAAGGAAACAGGTTTTCTTTAGTGAGTATAGCACTCCAACTTTATATATCCCGATTAGATTAGGATATCAACATAGATTGATAGAAGCAAGCTTAGGTGTCAATTTAAGGTATGATTTTAAAACAAGTATTTACAAAAGTCGATTAGGTGCATATTACACAGAAGATGAGGGTGGAATTTTTGAAGAACGAGGTGCAATAGGATTTGATTTCTCCTCATACTATTCTATAATAGAAAATCAAAATGAACAAGTTCAATTCGGTGTTTTTCTAAATACAATTCCATTTACTTCAAATAGTAGAGTTGTTACTTATGGATTAGCCTTAAAGTGGTCTAGACTGAAATTGTAATCAGGCACTTCATTTGTTCTGAGCATAAAATTGACTGTAGATTTATTGTCAAAACTCATATATGAGTAGTCTATTGTCTTGTTATTTATATTCTTGCATTTGATATTTGCTCCTTCAAGGTAATAAACGTTTACCTGTCTAAACAACTTGATTTGGCTATTTTATCTTTAGTAAAGCCCATTTAACGACAATTTATTAATTTAATTGCTTTTTAGAAATAGGTTGTGATGATTTTACGTGGGGTTGTAGTACATAAAAGGTTCGGCAATCACTATTCCCGAATCAGCCCAAAAGGAAAGGATAATCTGTCTGTAAGACACATCAACATTTCAGTTTCTGAACCGTATGGATAATCTTGAAGTTATGTTTCCATTGTGCACCCAGATGTCATACTAGACAAAAGTAAAAAATCCTTTATAATAGAGGGTTTTTTACTCATTCAAATGTTGGACGGGTAGGGAGGACTGATTGAGAGTTGAACCATCTTATATAGTTCTTGATACAACTTGCTATGGCGAGCCACTCGAACTGACAACGTCACCAAAGTCAAGATACTTTGTGAAGCCTCAACGTTCCTTTTTGTCGGCAGGAGACATAGGTGGAGATTGAAAATTTCGGAATGTGTTCGTGTCCTCACGTACACATTTTAATTTTACTTCCTCGACTCAATGATAAAAACTTAATCTTAAACTTATCACGCTCCCCAATTTTCCCGATCCAAACTTCTGTAATGTATGGCTTCTGCTAGGTGCTCCATTTGTATAGATTCACTTCCACCAAGGTCGGCTATGGTACGACTTACTTTGAGGATACGATCATAAGCACGAGCAGATAGGTTGAGTTTGTTCATTGCATTTTTGAGTAGGAGAGCTCCTTTGCTATCTATCTCACAGTACTTGCGTATCAGGTTGCTTTCCATCTGTGCATTGCTGTAAAGCGGCAGTTCTTCGAAGCGTGCATTTTGCAATTCACGAGCAGTAATTACACGTTTGCGTATAGCATCACTTTGTTCTTCATCTCCGGTACTTTGCTTGTTTAGCTCATCAAATTTTACGGGAGTCACTTCTATGTGTATGTCTATACGGTCTAGCAGCGGTCCACTTATCTTACTCAGGTATTTCTGCACTACTCCAGGAGCACATACGCACTCCTTTTCTGGATGATTGAAGTATCCACATGGACAAGGATTCATACTAGCCACTAGCATCATAGAGCACGGATAGTCCACAGAGAACTTTGCTCTACTTATAGTTATTCGTCTGTCTTCCAACGGTTGGCGTAGCACTTCTAGTACTGTTCGCTTAAATTCTGGTAATTCGTCTAAGAATAGCACGCCATTATGAGCCAAGCTTATTTCGCCTGGTTGAGGGTGATTACCGCCACCTACTAGAGCCACGTCGCTTATAGTGTGGTGCGGACTTCTAAAGGGTCGCTGAGCCATCAGTGTAGCATTGCCGCCTAGTCTACCAGCTACAGAGTGTATTTTAGTGGTTTCTAAGGCTTCGTGTAAGTTCATAGGTGGGAGGATAGTGTTTAGTCGCTTAGCCAGCATTGTTTTGCCTGCTCCAGGAGGTCCTATGAGGATGATGTTATGTCCACCTGCTGCTGCTATTTCCATAGCTCGCTTTATGTTTTCTTGACCTTTTACATCACTGAAGTCATAGATGAGTTTGTCTATACTGTTAGCAAACTCATCTCGAGGATTTACGATGGTTCGTTCAAATTCTTTGGTACCTTCTAGTAATTCCACTACATCTTTCAGATTATCCATACCATAGACTTCTAGGTCTTTTACTATGGCAGCTTCTCTAGCATTTTCTTTAGGTACTATGAGTCTTTTATAGCCATCTTTTTGTGCCTGTATAGCTATGGGTAAGGCTCCTTTTATGGGCAGTATACTGCCATCCAGACTCAGTTCACCCATAATGACAGAGTCTTCTAGAAGGTCTGCTGCTATGAGTTCACCAGCAGCCATCACTCCTATGGCTATAGTGAGATCATAACTTGAGCCTTCTTTACGGATATCTGCTGGAGCCATATTGATGACTACACCTTTACGTGGGTAGGTATATCCGCAGTTTTTCATGGCAGCATTTACACGCGGTTGGCTCTCCTTCACTGCATTATCTGGAAGTCCTATTATTTGTGTTTTTGCACCTTGACCTACATCTACCTCTACGGTGATAAGTTGAGCTGAGATTCCGTATACGGCACTACCATAGGTTTTTACAAGCATAGAAGGCAAATATAGGAGAAGCAAGGTTTTATTTTCTATGTTATTCCATCTCTTATTTTATTTTGTAATAATTTAAAACTATACATGTCGTTCTAATTGGTATTGAAACTCGTATGAGTCATACAGACACAAGAAACTATCGAGGTCTCTTATAGCGGCCGTAGAAGCAGATTTAAAATATACAGATATACCATGAAAAAGGACCCTAGAGATTCACTCTTTAGGGTCCTTTTTCATAGGTATGAAGTCACTGTGGACTAGGATCCACAGCTGATGCAGCCTTCTTCCATATCACAGCTTGGTCCATCCAGTTGGGAAGGGACTATAGCGTCTCCATTATCACTACTACTTGCTTCTACTACAGCTGCTACCTTTGGTATCACAGCATCTACTTGTTCTGTAGCTTGCTTCTCTACAGTAAACTGAAATGCCTGTGTGGCTGCCTGAGATCTGAGGTAATACATGCCTGTTTTGAGCCCCTTTTTCCAAGCGTAAAAATGCATAGAAGTCAGTTTAGAGGTGCTCGGCGTATCTACGAATAGATTTAACGACTGAGACTGGCATATATACGCTCCTCTATCAGCAGACATATCTATTAGGTTTCGTTGCTTTATCTCCCATACTGTTTTGTATAGTTCTCTGATATCAGCAGGTATTTCAGGGATATGTTGGATAGAACCATTGGCGGCTATGATGTTATTCTTCATCGTATTATTCCAAAGTCCTAGACTTACTAAGTCTTTTAGCAAATGCTTATTGACCACGATAAACTCACCACTTAATACTCTTCGTGTGTAAATATTACTAGTGTAGGGCTCAAAACATTCGTTATTTCCAAATATCTGAGAAGTAGAAGCGGTAGGCATAGGAGCTAGCAATAGCGAGTTTCTAATACCGTACTTGGCTACTTCCTCTTTTAGTTCGTCCCAGTTCCATCTATCAGACGGTGTCACTCCCCACATATCGTATTGGAATACTCCTTTAGATACCGGAGAACCCTCGTATGAAGTGTAACTACCTAGTTCCTTTGCAAGGTCCTTACTAGCAGTCATAGCAGCAAAGTAGATGGCTTCAAAGATGTTCTTATTCAGTATTTTGGCTAGGTCACTCTCAAAGGGTAAACGTAGCATGATAAATACATCTGCCAGTCCTTGTACGCCGATACCTATTGGTCTATGCTTTACGTTCGAATTTTCGGCTTCTTTTACTGGATAGTAATTGTGGTCTATGACTTTATTTAGGTTCTTGGTCACTTGGTAGGTCACTTCATATAGCCTATCAAAATCAAATTGACCATCTGTCACAAATCTAGGAAGTGCTAGAGATGCTAAGTTGCACACAGCTACCTCATCTGGACTAGTATATTCCATTATCTCTGTACAGAGATTACTACTTTTTATAGTACCTAGATTCTGCTGATTACTCTTTCTATTTGCCGAATCTTTATACAGCATGTAGGGCGTACCCGTTTCTGTCTGAGACTGAAGTATGGCAAACCAAAGTTCTTGTGCTTTGATTGTTTTTTTTGCTTTTCCCTCTTCCTCATATGTATGATAAAGAGTTTCGAACTCCTCTCCCCAGCAATCACTAAGTCCAGGACATTCGTGAGGGCAGAAAAGACTCCAGTCTCCACCTTCCTCTACTCGCTTCATAAACAAGTCGCAAATCCACAGAGCATAGAATAGGTCTCTAGCTCTCATTTCTTCTTTACCGTGATTTTTACGGAGATCTAGAAAATCAAATACATCTGCATGCCAAGGTTCCAAGTAGATGGCAAAAGCACCTTTTCTTTTTCCTCCGCCTTGGTCCACATATCTAGCGGTGTCATTAAATACCTTGAGCATTGGGACTATCCCGTTACTCGTGCCATTTGTACCACCTATGTAGCTTCCTGTAGCTCTTACATTGTGTATAGCAAGACCTATTCCTCCTGCACTTTGAGATATTTTAGCAGTTTGCTTTAGCGTATCATAGATACCATCTATGCTATCTTCTTTCATGGTGAGCAAAAAGCAAGAGCTCATCTGTGGCTTCGGGGTACCTGCATTGAACAGCGTAGGTGTAGCATGAGTCATCCAGCGTTCACTCATTAAGTGATAGGTCTCTATCACGCTATCTATGTCCTCTTTGTGTATGCCTACGGCTACACGCATATACATCTGCTGAGGTCGTTCTACTATTATTCCATTTACTTTGAGCAGGTAAGATCTTTCTAAGGTTTTAAAACCGAAGTAGTCAAACGTATAATCTCGAGCATAAATGATAGAACTGTCTAAGATATCTGCGTGTTTTTCGATGATATCCATTACATCATCTGCTATAAGAGGCATCACTTTACCAGTAGCATTATCCACATAAGTATAGAGTGCTTTCATAGTGGCAGAGAAGCTTTTTGCGGTACTTTTATGCAAATTACTCACTGCTATTCTAGAAGCTAAGATAGCATAGTCTGGATGTACTATCGTAAGAGAAGCCGCAGTTTCTGCAGCAAGACTATCCAGCTCTGTAGTCGGAACTCCGGCGTAAATACCATCTATAGTTTTCTTTGCTACATCTATGGCGTTTACAAGAGGGCTCAGGCCATAGCTGAGCTTTCTTATACGTGCAGTTACTTTATCGAACTTTACACTCTCTTGTTTACCGTTTCTTTTTATTACGTAACTCATATCTGTGTATTCTTAAAAATCGTCGTCCATTGAGAATGTTTGCGTATCTCCACCATTCATAACACCTGCTTTCTGATAATCGCCCACTCTTTTTTCAAAAAAGTTTGTCTTACCCTGAAGTGAAATCATTTCCATAAAATCAAATGGATTTGCAGTATTATAGATCTTAGCATATCCCAGTTCAGATATCCACGTATCTGCTACGAATTCTATGTAGCTCTGCATTAAGTCGGCATTCATACCGATTAGACCTACTGGTAGAGCTTCTGATACAAATTCCTTTTCTATCTCCACTGCATCAGTGATTATTTTGACTACAGCCTCATTGGTAAGCTTGGTTTCTAGCATACTGTACATCAGACACGCAAATTCACAATGAAGACCTTCGTCTCTACTTATCAGTTCGTTACTAAAAGTAAGTCCTGGCATAAGTCCACGTTTTTTGAGCCAAAAAATAGAGCAAAAACTACCGCTAAAAAATATTCCCTCTACTGCAGCGAAGGCAACTAGTCTCTCAGCAAAAGATCCATTATCTATCCAACGCAAAGCCCATTCCGCTTTCTTCTGCACAGCAGGTACAGTTTCTATTGCGTGAAAAAGGTGATTTTTTTCTTTAGGATCTTTGATATAGGTATCAATGAGTAGAGCATATGTTTCACTATGGATGTTTTCCATCATTATCTGAAATCCGTAGAAAAATCTAGCTTCAGGTAACTGTACCTCATTCATGAAGTTAATGGCGAGGTTCTCATTTACTATACCATCACTAGCAGCAAAAAAGGCTAAAATATGAGATATAAAATGACGTTCTCCGTCATTTAGATTTGCCCAGTCCTTGAGGTCTGAGCTTAGGTCTATTTCTTCTGCAGTCCAGAAACTAGCTTCATGACGTTTGTAGTGTTCCCAGATGGTAGGGTAGTTGATAGGTAGGATAACAAAGCGGTCTTTGTTTTCTTTTAATAAGATTTCTTCTTTTTCTGTACTCATGATTTTGCGTTTTAAATATAAAAGGGAAAAGCAACAAAGCCACTACGCCTAATGAGATGCATTAGGTACAGAATTTTGCGTGATTTACCCTTGATTCGAAGGCTAGGCACTGTATTGTTTTACAAGGCATCTGACTTATCTACGGGGTAGAATTACAGTTGCGGCACAGCTCGCGATTCTAACGCGATTCCCTTGGAGTCTTTTTAACTTTTAGTAAAACAATAATGTCTAAGAACTTGATACGAATTTCAACAAAAACTTGCAAAGTTCTTGTGCCTAGTTATCCTATAGTTCTGTGGATAAGGGGAAAATCGTATAGTAATATACTGAAAATCAAAGGATTGATTCGGTAAAAATAATTAATGTTTGTGGAGTTTTCTGATTTCATATAAACTTTTTTTTGCTTCAATTGTGCGGTATAGGATTTAGTATTCTATGCTGGCTAACTGGATGTTGACTAACCAGATAAGGCTAGACTCTTGGTAGCATGAGAGTTCTCATTTTTTGGTTTCTTCTAAGGGACCCGGAAGATCCGGTACTAGCACGCATCACGTCAAACACAACCGCTGATTTCCATTCTACCTTTTTCACATCTTCTGCATGAGACTTGGATTACTTGGTCAGCATGTAGAGCGGTCGCCAAGCATACTGAACTTGACGGTCTTTTGCAAAGTGTATGGATGAGTTAGAATCAAAAAAAAGAGTTGACTGAGTCTTTATCGTATACTCGCACCCCTTTCTTGTTTACATAGCTTATTTGCCATAAGTAAACTCCATTTTTAGAATGAGTCCTTTGATAGTTGCTGTCCTAAACAGTATTTGATTTCACTATTTTTTTCTCCCCAGAGATTGGATATCTCAAAGTTAACATCTACGGTATCGTTGAATCACTTAATTAATTAAAAAGCTTCATTAAAAAAAGAGTCATCAGAGGTGAATTCCCAAATCAACTATCAGCCCACCATTTTTGATTTTAAAAAATTGCAAAGGAACAAGTATTATTTCTTGGGTGACTAACTAAGTGTTTTGTATTTATAAATACTTGACAGTCAAAATATTAAGATGTAGTGAAAGCACTCTAAGCAAATAAGTCATTGTACTCTCCTTTTTATTTCGTCATATTTGGTTAGAGTAAAATTGCAAATATGAATTAGAAATTCTCTTAATGTCGACTACATAGAGCATACTTCTAAATGAAAGAAATGTCAAAATAACCAATCTGAAATGCTGACCATGCATTTGAAAACCTAAAACGGCCAATTGACTGAGGCGAGTGATTTTACGATATTTTTAAAGAAGAAAACATTTTAAAAAAAACGAAACAATGAAAAACAAAAATCTTTCAATCCGCAGTAGCGGAAACACGGTGCATACATCTATGCACATCACCAATGAAACTAACATGCTAACCGCTCCACAGCAACGCAGTCGACGTCAGTCGACGTCAGTCGACGTCAGTCGACGTCAGTCGACGTCAGTCGACGTCAGTCGACGTCAGTCGACGTCAGTCGAAAGAAAAGTGGAGAAATATAGCAATAAGTCTTAAAGTATTCGTGATTATATTGTTTGTATCGGTCATACAATCTGTTTCTGCTCAGATTCCTAGTAACGTTGATATTCCCGGTGTAGTTTTAAATGCTAAACAATATCATTCCTATTTATCTGATGGACTCTCTGAAAGTAGCACTGATCATAGAGAAGAATGGTTATTTGATGTGATTGAATCGCAGGAAGGAGATTATTATAGTGCAGGGTTTGTAGACCCCCCATTTGGCACTAGTGGAAATCGACGTAGGCCTGCTCTTGTGAAATTTGATAATGACCTTAATAAAATATGGGATATCAACTATGACCAGATAACGCACGCTGGAGTGGATTACAATATTAAGGAATCTAAATTTGTAGAGTTGGTTGAGGATGATCAGCAAATGATCTATACAGTGGGAAACTGTAAATTAGAAATGGTTCAATCTCCTTATACATCTACTAACTGGGTTGGAATGGTAACCAAGGTTGACAAAAACGGAATTACTCAATCGGGATATCCTAAGATACTTTCCTCAGCACTGACTTTAGAAAATCGAGCTGACGCTATATTAATCGATGATGTCCGAAATTATATTTATGTATCGGGAAAAAACAGAGGAGATATGTGGCTAGCGAAATATGACAAAAACTTTAATCAAATTACATCTACTAATTTTTCCAATACAGATGGCCGTGCCTTAGAAATGTGTTTTGGTTATCCCAATGGTTCTGTGCCAGGAGGTAAGCCGTTTAACAACACAGATTTAGTCGGAAGCATAATGCTAACAGGATGTGTTGCAACGGGTAATACTGGATTGAATGAGCTGGATATTTTTGTTTATAAAATCTCACATTCTACATTGAGTACAGTAGCTTCAAAAATTTTTGATTCTCAAAATTTTACGAATTACAACCTTGTTGATTGGCCAAGAAATACCGCTGTTTGTCCAAATATATCTGGTTTGGAAAATTTTGATGACGTAGCACAAAGTATAGAACAAAATATAAATGGTGATTTTTTAATAGCAGGTCAATATAACTGGCAACACGCTCTAACGAATGTGGCTTGTACTAGTGTAAGTAACCCAGAGACACCTTGTCATATCAGGGAGCAAATAGAGGCCAGCGATGGAATGCTTATAGTCATAGATGATAATTTATCTACACTAACGGAGCAACATATTGGTAGGTTTGAGGGTGATGATTTTTGGTTTTCAGCAAAATTTGATTACGATGGGAATATTTATGCACTTGGAACAACTGCTAACCCAGATAGAACGCTCGCAGATCCTCATTGCACAATTAATACGCGAAAATGCCAAGATAATTTTATGTTGATAAAAGCAGATTACGATCCAGCAACATATACAATAAGTTATAAATGGCACAAAGAATTTTACGGAGGTTATGAGTCTAGTAGTTGTGGTTTTGATTTAATGATTAATAGTGATAACAATGTAATATGTGTAGGGAATAATCACTATCAACATGAAAATTGGGATATTGTAGAAATCTCAAATGACTGTATTCAAAACGATCCCAATAGACCTGTAAGTACCTTACCTTTAAATGGATATATATCAGAGACTAAAATATTCTCAGTGAAACAGCATTTAGATAATAATCATCCTGGCAGCACTGTATGGACTATTGGCTCTGATAAGGTGATTGAAGGGCAAATTGTTATAGAATCAGGATACAAACTTCGATTACCTATAACAGGAACAACACTAGAGTTTGCAGATGCTCGGTCACTAGGAGATCTCTACGTTCAAAATAGTATGTACAATACTGCTGCGGGAATAATCATATTAAATGGTGGTGAGCTAGAGATTGAAAACGGCAGTGAACTAACAGCTCTTAAAAATACCAGTTGCTTTAGCACTTGGGGAGGTGTTCAGCTAGGGATGCAATCCTCTTGGGGTACTGAACCTGTTTTTATTATGACTAACTCTACTATCTCTAATGCGACCAAAGGATTGAGCGGCTACAATGGTTATTTTGAACTAACGAATGGCACACTTGTGAACCCTATAAATGGGTTTCATTATAATAACGTTGTGAATTTTGTGAATAATAATGTTAGTATAGATTACTCTGAAGGCGATTTTAATCCCTATCAGAGCAGGATATTCTGTCAAAACTTTGAGTGTAATGATAAGACGTCTTATTCTAATGGGTTAGACTATTTTATAAAAGCGAATGATTTTAAGTTGATTAAGTTAGAAGGGTGTTCTTTTAAAAATAGTTATTTTGAGAATTTAGGTATGTGTTCAGGCATTAGTGCTTTTAATAGTCCAATAGATGTCTTCTTTGCCGATACCGATCCTATGAATACAGGACTTTGTCATCCCACTAGCTGGAGACCATCCAGCTTCGAAGGACTATATACAGCCATACGCCATGGCTCTCCTAGTCAGCATCCGCAGGCTCGTCTGCGAGTGATGGAAGCGGAGTTTACCAATAATAAAGAAGCTATAATAGATGGAGCAGGACGAGATAATGTGATTTATAAAAACAATATCTCTTGGGATAATGCCTATCCGTTCATGTCTAATAATGACTATAAACTTGGAGTATTTAACTCTTGGGCATACAGTACCAAGATATATGAAAATGAGATAACTAATGATAATAATAGTCGTGATTTTATAGCTCTGTATACTAATCAGAATGCATGGCATTCTTCCATAGGTGGCCATAATGTTTCTGGCAACATAATCGAAAACCTAGGACCCAACCGACTAGGTATAGGGCATCAAATGGATGGAGATAATAGTGAGCTACAAGTAAGTTGCAATAGTTATGATGGACTTAGTTTTTCTTGGCTAGTGAATGGCCCGTTGGCAGATCAAGGTTCGTCAGCCTCATCTTATGGCAATTCGTGGGAAGCCTGTAATTTATTATCAGGATTCTATAATATTTCTGGCTCGTTTCCTTCAGCACTTCAGTATTTCTCTGGACCTACTGATATACCAGGAATGAGTCCATGTGTTGATGCTAGCATTGTCGACGCGTCACAGATCGCATCTTTAGATAAAGCTTGTATTGATATAGATCCTTGTATTATGTACTCACCTAGTACAGGAGGTGATGACAATGGTGACTGGGACATAGATGCTATGGTAGATGTAAGTGACCAAGAGAAAATGGTAGATGATTTTTTTCGAGGAGATTATGCTAGTGTATCAGCTGCACTATCACATCTTAGCTATGTAGACCAGTATGCGGATCTAGATGTAGTAATAAGTGCAGTGCTTCCTGCGTTTCAAGAAGGAAGAAAGTTTAATCTCAATAGCTCTGAAGTATCATTCTTGAAAAGTAAAGCTATAGGCCAATCCTATACCAATATGATAGCCAATGACATATTGTTTTTCTATGCAGACCAGCGAGTGGCTCAAGTTTTTGAATTACCAGCGAGTGAGTCTAGTTCTGCTCCTCATCCAGAGACGGCAGCTATCGCTACTGAGCTAGCACTAGATAAGGTAAGTATTTATCCTAACCCTACTCAGAGTTATGTGCAAGTAAGTGTATATGGACAGGAGTCGTTTACTGGACAGATCTTAGATCTGCACGGTAAGTCACTGATGAAGATAGACGGTAGTAATGGAACTAAAATTGATATATCTTTGTTGGCAGCAGGAGTATATTTTATCCAGATACGGTCTGGGGATATCAATGAGTTACATAAACTAATAGTACGATAATGAAGGCTAACTATACATTATATACAAACAGAGTAAGGGCATTTTTTGCTCTTACTCTTATTTGTGTTTTTGGATATGTCCAAGCACAACAGGATAATGTGTGGGTGATTACACAAGTTGGCACTAAGTCTTACATCTTAGATTTTAATACTATACCGCCGAGTTTAACTCACATAGATACTTCTATAGTACCAAATATAATTGATGGATATGCAAGAAGCTATTGCAATTTTAATACTAGCTCTGGCAAGCTGAAATATTATTATGGTCTAGATAGTAAAGTGTATAACAAGAATCACAAAGCTCAGCTAGACCTCTATGATTCTTCTGAGCCTTCTGCGATAAATGGGCTGCCGGTGGTAGTGGCTAACCAGGAATACCTTATTACTAATAATGCCAGATATGATACTGGTGGGACAATCCCATCCAAAGTTTTCAGTATGAATCCTCTAGCTGAAGTAGGCCCAATGAACGGAAATGTGATTTCTGATTTGTCTGTAAATGAATTAGATAGTCTTCCTTACGAGAAGGATTTTGCTATAGCACCCAAGGATGATGATGAGATTTATATCTTGTCACAGCATAGTGATAAGCTTAGGATAACCGCGTATAACCCTTTACTCAACCAAGTAACTAGCGATAAATATTTTTTCGAAAATATTCAATGGCAAAGAAATATTGAATATCAGCAATTGACTGTTTCTCCCGATTTTAAGACCATAGCTATGGTTATTCACACTGAAATAGAGGGCGACACTCATACCCATAGCTCTACCATTGCTGTATGTTCTTTTGACAGGCAAACAGGAAATGTGGGTCCGTTACAAAAAGTATACATAAATAAAGAGTACTATACAAGTGGTTCTGCTATAAAATCTAAGGTTACATTAAGAAATTTAATATTCTCTGCAGACAATGCATATATATACTCTTATTTTCGAGGTCTAGAGTCGGCCTTTGAAGCATATCCTGCCCTACTTAGAGTCCGCCTCAGTGATAAGAAAGTAGAAGAATTTAGAATACCCTATTCTCTGGTCTATTACCCGAGATTAGGTCCCAATGGTAAAATATATCTATTCCCTAATGTTTCTAGATATAACAAGCCCGAGAGTAGGTATATTGGTGTAATAAATGAACCTAGTAGCACGACTTGGCGAGAGTCTATAGAGTTGCAGAATAAAGAGTTAGATGTTTTTGATGGTCCTACTAATTTAATTAGTGGCCTTATTTCCCTTCCTCGCACCAACGGCTACTATGTTAAGGTCAATTTTGAAGAATCTAATGCGTGTGCTGGTTTGTACACTAGTTTTGAGAATACTACAGACTCCACTCACTTTGAGCGGTATAGATTCTACTTCGGAGATGGAGACAGTGCTGAGATAGGTGATGATAATAATCTACTCCTAGCAGGTAGAGACAATATTGCCAATGAGGATGCTTGGGGAGTAAAGCATAGATATACTAAAGCGGGTACTTACCTCGTAAAACTACGAGCCTATAATGCCGCAGGTGGCTGGGTATGGTACAGCCACGAAGTGGTAGTAGTAGAACCTAGTATCCCTAAATTTAGTGTGGCAGACACCATAGGCTGCGAGTGGATAGCCTACCAGATACAAGACCTTAGTAGAGTAGTGAATAAAGGAAAGGATATAATGTATCACTGGACATTTGGTGATGGGACGGATAGCACCATCACCTTCCCCTTGGGGGAAGGATGGGATGGGGCTACCAATACCAAGCAATACAAAACCTACTCTCAATCAGGAGATTATAAAATACAA